>Ga0194037_1000069_pt1 | contig 72222 bp, 65 predicted proteins | sample JunL306m_MetaG_FD_148653 | JGI IMG/M metagenome (GOLD analysis project Ga0194037, IMG submission 148653) | Anoxic zone freshwater microbial communities from boreal shield lake in IISD Experimental Lakes Area, Ontario, Canada - Jun2016-L304-6m | ecosystem: Environmental > Aquatic > Freshwater >...
AGCTGATGTTCTTGATTGGGCAATTTATAAGGGCTAAATAATTTACCTGTATTGCCATAATATTCAAATCCAATATTGGCTTTAGGAGAACTCGCATAAGCGTATTTAAAATTTGGTTCAAATAAGGTTTCTTTATTGGTAAAGGAAACACCCAAACTAGGATTGAATGCCCAATAATGATCCCCCATTGTTTTATCAAAGATGGGTCTGATTTCTGCGCCCCAATCTAAATCATTAGTGAATGGGTCTTTATCAAATCCAATTTCCGTGGATAAGCTTGCACCTACTGGCCAATTCCAGCTATCAGGTGCTTTGATTCTTGGTCTGATGTGAGAGCCTGTATATTGTAATTTTCCATCTAGGTTATAGGTAAAAACATAGAATCCCAATTCTGCGTCTTTTGAAAGCCCTGTAGTTACTTCTAAAGTTTGTAAAAAGGGATGGTAGTTGCTATTAGATTTTGGCCCTTCAAAAGTATAATTACTATGCAATTCAATCATGGTGGTATACTTTGGGGTGGTTGCAGATCCATACACTTGAATTTCACCTGCATCTTGAGCATTTGCATTTTGAGCGATGAAATTAAGTCCCAAAAAAAGGAATAAAAAAGATATAGAGGTGATAGTGTGCTTGATAAATTTCATAAATGTGGTATTGACTACAAAAATAATGTTTTAGTTGCTTTTAAAAGTATATGCAATTATAGCTTACTTGGTTTCAAAATAAGCCAGACTTCCGCCCACCCATTGCTTGTTTTTATTGTAATCAACGCCAATCATGAGGCCTTTGCTTAATCGGGCTAGGTTCATGGTGGCGATGTATTGTTGTTTAGTCTCGTCCCAAAAATAAAACAATCTAACTTCTGCCTTGGCTGGACCAGATGGAGTTTGGATACATTCTGCGTAATTTACTTTTTCTTGTAAAATCCAATGCTCGGGATGGGTTAAGGATTCAATGTCGCCGGCTTGAATATCGATAATGACCCCTTGGCCAGCAAATGAAAAAAGCGGTTTTAAAATATAGGACTCCAGATTTTTAGGTGTTGACTTTAATGCGTGAATAAACTGCGTTTTGGGAATCAAAGGATGATGCAAAAAAGGCAGTAAGAATTTACTAATTCTAAAGAAATGATGGGGATGGGTTACCCAACTAATGTCTAAATCGCTTTGTAAAATTTTACCCATTGCTTGGATCGCATCAGGTTGTTTATTTAATTCATCCATCACAATTCTATTATAGATGCGTTCTATTTTGATAGGAGCGCCATTTTTTATATAGAATAGTTCTCTTCCTTTTTGAATTAATTCAGTAATGCAAACTATGGGTATGCCTAAGTATTTTTGAGTGCAATAAAAATCAATCCTAGTTTTTTGTTGATGGGGGTACAATTCAAGTAGTACCGTGTGTTCGCCCTTGGTGCCGACAATGACTTGTTTTAAATGAGCTAGGTATTTATCCTTGTCATAGCCATTTAAAAATGGACTGTAATTTTCGGGTAGGCTAAAATTATTTTTTAAAGCTTCATCTTGTAGTAATTCAAAAGCAAACAAAGAAGGGAAGCCTTGTAGTTCGATTAATTTAGGCACTAAATTATTTTTCTCATCTAAAGCAATGGCAAAATCCATTACAATACAATCAGGATGATTGGTTTCATTAGGCGTAATGGGCTGTCCTGCTAAAGAGGCTTGGGTATTTTTTTTAAAATCGGCAGCCAAAATTTCTGCATTCACATAATTGCCTAGTTCAAGCATTTGAGCACTAAAGACGGCATCTATAAAAATGGGTGTTTCGGCAATTCTAAAGTCTAAGGCATTGTGGTAGCTATTATTGATATAAGAAAGATATTGTTGGTATTTTTCTTCGGTAAAGGCAGCATTAAAGTTTTGTCTCGGCGCAGCAATCATAGAAATTATAATTTATGATTTTACATTTAATGCCTTATCTAAAAAATTAGGGATAATGGTATGAAAAGTGGACTTAATTTTTTTAGGGTCATTTAAGTGTTCAATCATTCTATCCCATTTTTCTATTCCAAATTCTTCAACAATCGAATTTTTAATTTTTTCTTCTTTAAAATAAGCTATTAAAATATGGTATTCCCCTTCTGGGTGAAATTGAACCCCTGCCATATACTCATTAAACTGTATGCCCATTATAGCACGTTCAAGAGGTACTTGTGGTCTAATTTTTTCTAAAGCAGTAATGCGTCCACCCATATTATTTATTAAGGCATCGTTAGGTTCTGTAATTTGATACAACCTGCTTTCTAAAGCATAAAAAGGATCTTCTAATCCTTCGAATAATTCATTGTATTCAATTGGGTGAACAGGAAGAATGCCTATTTGTCTTGATTTACGCAAACTTATTTTTCCTAAATTAAAATGTCTGCAGGCTATTTGAAAACTATGACAAATTAAAAAAACTGGCTTTTTGATTGCCATCATTTGGTCTAACCATTGGGTATAGAGGGTATCCCATTGCTCGCCTTTGGAATCGGTAGGAGAGCCGGGGCCTCCAGTAGAAATATACGCATCAAAACTATCATCCGGTATTTCACAATGATCTCGTAGTCTAAAAATTTGATGCTCAATACTAACCTTTCTTTCTTTACTCCAATGGGCTAACAACAATTGTATACAGTCCATACCCACATTCGCAGTTCCATCATACATATCAATGATGGCAATCGTAATGATGGGTCTATCCATTATAGGTAACTTAAGTTGGTCTTTGGAGAAAGCGCCAATAAAGTTTCATACATTAATTGAATGGTGTCTACAATATCTTTTTTATGAATCATCTCCACCGTGGTATGCATGTACCTTAATGGAATGGAAATTAAAACAGAAGGACAACCGTCGTTGGCATAAGCAAAACTATCTGTATCGGTACCAGTGCTTCTGCTTAGGGTTCTAAATTGTACAGGAATCTTTTTTGCTTTAGCAGTGGCTTCTACAATGGCCAATAATTTATTATGTATCGCTGGCGCATAGGCTAAGGAAGGGCCTTTGCCACATTGGATATCCCCTTCAATGGCTTTGTTGATCATTGGGGTATGTGTGTCATGGGTCACATCGGTGATGATGGCGATATTGGGCTTGATTCTTCTAGCGATCATCTCAGCACCTCTTAAACCAATTTCTTCCTGCACTGCATTGACAATGTACAAGCCATAAGGTAATTTCTTTTTATTTTCTTTTAACATACGAGCAACTTCGGCAATCATAAATCCGCCCACTCTATTATCAAAAGCACGACCAATGATAAAGTCGTTGGCTAATTCATCAATTCCTTCTTGATAAGTTACCACGGCGCCTACATGAATACCCAAGGCTTCTACTTCTTTTTTTGATCTTGCACCACAATCCAAGGTGAGGTTATCCACTTTAGGTTGAGGTTCTTTTTGTTCTGGATTGCTTAAGCGGGTATGAATGGCAGGCCATCCAAACACCGCTTTCACTGGACCTTTTTTGCCATGAATCCAAACACGCATCGAAGGGGCAATTTGATGGTCTACGCCGCCATTTCTTTTTAAATGAATCAATCCTTGGTCATTGATGTAATTCACAAACCAACTAATTTCATCGGCATGTGCTTCTATCACTACTTTGAAAGGAGCAGTGGGGTTAATGACCCCAACCGCTGTTCCATAAGGATCTGTAAAAGTGGTGTCTACATATTTGGTTAGATAGTCCAACCAAATTTTTTGGCCACTGGTTTCAAAACCTACAGGGGAGGGGTTGTTGATATAATTGGTTAAAAATTGATAAGCATTGGCGCTGATCAATTCCTTCTTTACTTTAATTGCTGGTTTTTTAGCGGTAGACTTTGCCATAAGATGGTTTAAAATTGTATAATGCAAGATACTACTTTATGGGATTATTTAACCCTATCTCATGGAACTGCTTTTTATGGCTAGATATTGAATACTTTTGCAATGTAAAAATATTTAAATGTGATTCAGCCACCCATTCATATACAGGATTTATGGACTTTGCCCAAGGAAGATTTCTTTAGTGTAGCTAAAAAAATATTTGACCGGCAGGCTACGCATAATAAAGTGTATCAACAGTGGGTTAATTTAAATAAAGCGGATGCACAACATTTAAGTTCCATTCCATTTTTACCCATAGCTTTTTATAAAACACAGGAAATATTGATTGGCCCAAAGCCCAATACTTTATTTGAAAGCAGTGGCACTACCCAAGATATAGTTAGCAAACATTTCGTGCAAGACATCCATTTATATGAGCAAAGTTTTTTGAATTGTTTTAATTTATTTTACGGAGCCCCTAGTGATTATTGCATACTTGGATTGTTGCCTTCTTATTTGGAACGCAAACATTCTTCCTTAGTATACATGGTCAATCATCTAATTCAAGCCTCTAATCATACTGACAGTGGTTTTTATTTAGATGATTTTGAAAAATTAGATGCCACCCTAAAAAAATTAGAAGCAGCAAAGCAATCCGTTTGGCTGATTGGTGTGAGTTTTGCCTTGACTGATTTTGCCGAAACTTTTCCGCAAAAATTAATGCATACCAAGGTGGTGGAAACAGGGGGAATGAAAGGAAGAAAAACAGAATTGACCAGGGAGGAATTGCACAAAGTTTTATCCAATAATTTAGGGACAAATAATATTCAATCCGAATATGGCATGACTGAATTACTTAGCCAAGCTTATGCACTTAAAGATGGCCTGTTTAAATGCCCACCTTGGATGAAGGTACTAGTGGCAGATGAAGAAGATCCATTGGCATTAAAAGAAACCGGCAGGGGTATTTTACACATCATAGACCTAGCCAATATTTACAGCTGCAGTTTTATAGCCACAGAGGACTTAGGGGAAGTTTTTGCCGATGGCAGTTTTAAGGTCATTGGCAGGGTGGATGCCAGTGAAAGAAGGGGTTGTAGTCTACTAGTGGTTTAGCTTTTAAAATGGTTGCCCAATTCTTGTAGGTACCTAGTTTCTAAGCCATAATTGTATTGTCTTTTGTCGATACTATCCCGGCTTTTGACTATAAGCGGTAAATCCTGTTGGGTAGCCAGTTTAAATTTCTGATTTATTTTCAAGAAATGATCGCTTCTACTTTTGTTCTGAGTTAGGGTATCTTTTTGTTGGACTCCAAGAATTTTATTGATCAATTTTGGAGAAATTTCTTCCCCTTTTAGTTGCTGTTGATACAAAACTTGTACCAATTCTTTTTCAATAATAGTGAGTGAATTCACGAAATTGTAATTCAAAATAGCATTCACTTCCTTTGGTACTCTTTTCTTTCTTTGACGATATAAGACAAAGAAGATAAAAAAGGAAACAATGATTAATATATATACATTGGGTGTAAAAAATGGCAACAATGTATTGTAATAGAAAGCTAGAATAAAATTATTTTTTTTATAAATATAGTCGGCCTCTGTTAAATCAATATCATTTTTACTAATTGTAAAAATAGCATAACTGGTATTTAAATCTGGATCCAACTTAATCAGGTAGCAAGTATTGCCTAAGTTAAATTGTAAATCTTGGTAAGTAGATTTTGTATTGTATAAATTCAGCCATTTTTGTTTGGCTTCTGAATTCTTTTCTATTTTAAGATTGCCATATAAATTGTTTTCGAAATCTACCCAATGCCAGTCAAAAAATCTTCTAAATAAAAATAGTTTCCCAAGGTGTAAGGTGTAAAAATTATCCCGGTCAATCATTTTTTTAAACTCGGGATTGATGGGGCCTAATTTGGTCCAGTTTTTAGTTTCAAAATCGAAAGCGCAAACACTATCTACCAAAGTAAAGCCTAAATCAAAGGGAGGGTCCTTTAACTCAACTATGCCAGTTGTATATAATTTATTGGCATTGGTATCAAGATGGTAAAAAGCATAATTGGATAGTCCTTCATACCCATTCACCGATTGGTGACTTGGGTACAATTCCCATTCATGGGTACTCTTGCTAAAATAAGTAATGATACCTCGAAGGGTCCAAAAACCAGAACCTCCATATTGAAATAAGGTATCATGTAAGCTAAAACTGACACTATTAAAATTCACGCCTGAATGGATAGTGGAATCTATTCTTTGAAGGGTGTAGCCGCTGTTTGATTTATTGACCTTAAAAAGTTTACCTGTTCCCAAGGGCTGTATCCAAATTTCCTGTTTTTGCTTGACTAGGGCTATATTTCTGAATTCCCTATTGTCTAAGCCAAATTGATAAATACTAGAATTAAGTTGAATGTTTAAGGAATTGACACTGTCTTTATATAGAAGGTCTAAGAGGGCAATATCCTGTTTTTGAAAAGGGTTATGACCTAATTTACTAGTTGCATTAGCAAATAAGCTACTAATTATTAATAATAAAAAAACTAAAAATTGTTTCCACCGCATAGTCAAATGTATGAAAATTTAAACAATAGGTTTATTTCTTATGTGTTTTTTTAATATTTAATATATTATAAATATGTAATTAATTATTTAATAATTATTTACATAAATATAACAAAATTCTCTAGAAACTTTGCTATTCATTTGGAAAAAGTAGAAACAAGTATAAATATTTGTATTGTAAATAAAAATTACGATTTACATATTAATAATTTATTAAATACTTTAAAGCGTTTAATAAAAATATTAAAATGTTTAAACATAATTATCCTTTGGGGGAAGGATAATCGGGGTGATTGGAATTCGTTCTGGTCACCCCAAATTTTTTAAAGGAATCTACACCGCTACATTAAAATCTCTTAAAGCATCGTTCAGGCTAGTTTTTAAATCCGTACTAGGTTTTCTTTGACCAATGATTAAGGCACAGCTTACTTGATAATCGCCTGCAGGGAAGGTCTTTCTATAGGAGCCCGGAATCACCACGCTTCTAGCGGGTACACGGCCCTTGTATTCAATGGGGTTTGGGCCACTTACATCTATAATTTTTGTGCTTTGTGTTAAGACTACATTAGCACCTAATACGGCTTCTTTTTCCACATGAACCCCTTCTACGACAATGCATCTGCTGCCAATAAAACAGCCATCTTCTATCACTACAGGGCTAGCTTGTAAGGGTTCCAAAACACCCCCAATACCTACCCCTCCACTTAAATGCACCCCTTTCCCAATTTGCGCACAACTACCCACAGTAGCCCAGGTATCCACCATCGTGCCCTCATCTACAAAGGCACCAATATTCACATAGCTTGGCATTAATACCACGTTCTTCGCTAAATAAGCGCCATATCTTGCCACCGCATGTGGCACTGCTCTTACGCCTAAAGCGGCATAATTAGATTTTAGCAACATCTTATCATGAAATTCAAAGGGCGCTAATTCCCAGGTTTGCATGGGCTGAATAGCGAAGTACAATAAAATGGCTTGTTTTACCCATTCATTCACTACCCATGCATTGTCTTTTGGTTCAGCTACTCTTAAACGGCCTTTGTCTACTTCCTCAATCACAGTGCGAACAGCATTGCTATAGGCTTCCTCTTTTAATAAACTACGATCGGCCCAGGCCGCTTCAATCTTATTTTTTAATTCCATGCGATTATTTTGTACAAAATTACAAACTAGGGCATATATAATTGCAGTTTCTTATACACAATAATGAAGCTCATTTATTTATAAGTATTGTTTAATTTGCAACATGTTTGTTCACGAAGAAGACTTACAAGCTTGTTTGGCAGCCCTTCAAAAAGGTGCCATTATTCTTTATCCCACCGATACGGTCTGGGGCATTGGTTGTGATGCCACCAACGAAGCCGCGGTGTCAAAAATATTTGCCTTAAAAAAAAGAACAGATACCAAGGCCATGATTGTTTTGGTAGAAGAGGAACAATCCATTTTAAATTATGTGGAAGATGCACAGCTGCAGGTATTTGATTATATCAAAGGCATTCACAAACCCACTACGGTGATCTATCAAAAAGCAAAAAATTTAGCCAACAATTTAATGGCAGATGACGGCTCTGTGGCCATTAGAATTACCAAGGATGTTTTTTGTAAAACCATTATTAAACAATTAGGTAAACCTATTGTGAGTACCTCCGCCAATCTATCGGGTTATCCAACCCCTATGTGTTTTAGAGATATTTCTTTAGACATTATTGAAGGGGTAGATTATGTGGTCAAGCAAAGACAAGACGAAACCGAATTAGCCCAACCATCTTCCATTGTCAAATGGGACCAAGAGGGAAATCTTATCATCATTAGACCCTAAATCCCGCATGCAAAAATTTTTGGTCATACAAACGGCTTTTATTGGAGATGTAGTGCTGGCCACTGCCTTACTTGAATCCTTGCATGCGCAATATCCAATGGCAGCTATTGATGTATTGGTTCGTCAAGGCAATGAATCTTTATTGAATGGCCATCCTTTTATTCATGAAGTAATTGTTTGGAATAAAAAAAAGCAGAAATACAATCATTGGTTAAAAATTTTATTTCAAATAAGAAAAACCCATTATGATGCGGTAGTGAATGTGCAACGTTTTGCAGCCACTGGATTATGGACAGCGCTTTCCAAAGCAAAATTTAAAATAGGCTTTAATAAAAATCCTTTTTCATTTTTATACACCCATTCCATTAAGCATTTAGAAATTGAAGCGGGCATGCATGAGATCAATAGAAACCATCAACTGATTCAAATTTGGGGTCCGATTGTTTTAGTACCACCCAAGTTATATCCCACAGCACAAGATTTGGAACTAATAAAAAAATATCAAGACCAACCTTATATTTGTATTGCACCTGCTTCGGTCTGGTATACCAAGCAATATCCACTTTCTGATTGGGTAAAGTTTTTACAAGCCCTTCCCTTTGATGGCCCCATTTATATATTAGGTGGTGCAGGGGATAGAATCATTGGTGAGAAAATGATGAAAACTGCTAACAAACAATTGATCAATCTTGCAGGAGAAATTGGATTTTTAGCTTCCGCAGCCTTGCAAGCAAAGGCAGTTTTAAATTATGTGAACGATTCTGCCCCTATGCATTTTGCTTCTGCAATGAATGCGCCAGTGGTAGCGATTTATTGTTCAACCATTCCTGCTTTTGGTTATGGGCCCTTATCTGATCAGTCATTTATCGTGCAAACCCAAGAAAATTTGGCTTGCCGACCATGTGGCCTGCATGGTAAAAAGAAATGTCCTTTGACGCATTTTAATTGTGCGCATTCTATCCAAATTCAAGAATTGACTAGTCCTTTATTACAAGTGCTACAACATTAGTACTTTTGTGCAGATGCAAATAAAATTCACCGCCTCAGAACAAGCCCTGTTTGAAGTAGTTGCCCAAGAAGCAACTAAAATGGGAATTCCTGCTTTTGCAGTGGGGGGCTTTGTACGTGATAAAATATTGGATCGACCTACCAAGGACATCGATATTGTTTGCTTAGGGGATGGATTGGAACTAGCTACTGCATTTGCCAATCAATTTAAACCAAGACCCCCGGTGTCTTTGTTTAAAACATTTGGCACAGCACAGGTGAAATTGGATAGCATTGAAATTGAATTTGTGGGTGCTAGAAAAGAAAGCTATTCCAAAGACAGTAGAAAGCCAGAAGTGAGTCCTGGTAGCATCGAAGATGATCAAAATAGAAGAGATTTTACCATCAATGCCTTGGCGGTGGAATTGAGTGAAAACAACTTTGGCACTTTGATTGATCCTTTCGGAGGAGTGAAAGATTTAGAAAATAAAATATTAAGAACACCATTAGCACCAGCGCAAACTTTTGACGATGATCCCTTGCGTATGATGCGTGCTATTCGATTTGCTACACAATTAGATTTCACTATTACGCCCGAAACTTTTTTAGCCATACAAAAAATGGCCGATCGAATTAAGATTGTTTCTCAAGAAAGAATTACCGATGAGTTGCAAAAAATAATGATGACTGATGTTCCTTCCAAAGGATGGTATTTGTTAAAGGAAGCAGGCTTGTTAAAACATATTTTCCCCGTTTTGCTTCAGTTAGAAGGGGCGGAGACAATGGATGGTATTGGGCATAAGGATAATTTTTCACATACCCTTCAAGTCTTAGACAATTTAGCTGCCACCTCTGATGATTTGTGGTTAAGATGGGCGGCCTTATTGCATGATATTGCCAAGCCTAAAACAAAAAAATTTGAAACTGGTTTTGGATGGACTTTTCATGGACATGAAGTGGTAGGTGCAAGAATGGTGCCTAAAATTTTTACGCAATTAAAATTGCCATTGAATGAGAAAATGAAAATGGTACAGAAATTGGTGGCCTTGCATTTAAGACCTATTTCCTTGACCAAGGAATCTGTGACCGATAGCGCCATTCGAAGATTGTTGTTTGATGCGGGGGAGGACATTGAATTTTTAATGTTGCTTTGTGCGGCAGACATTACTAGTAAAAATAAAGTGAAAGTAAAACGTTATTTACAAGGCTTTGATTATGTCAAACTAAGGTTACAAGAAGTAGAAGAAAAGGACAATATTAGAAATTGGCAACCACCTATTACTGGCGAAATTATTATGGAATTATTTGCCATCACCCCTTCCAAACAAGTGGGTATGATCAAAGATGCGATCAGAGAAGCCATATTGGACGGAATCATTCCCAATGAATATGATGCAGCTTATGCTTTTATGTTAAAAGAAGCCGAAAAACTAGGCTTGTATCCTATAATAAAATAGTAATTTAGCGTTTCAAAATACCAAAATGGCAGTATTAAAATTCAGGGTTTATTGGGAGGAGGATGATGTGATTTACAGAGATGTTTTGGTGAAGCATACCCAAAATTTTGCCGACTTACATCAGATTATATTAAGGGCTTTTGAATTTGATCAAAAACATGATGCTACTTTTTTTAGAAGCAATGATACTTGGCAAAGAGGAAGAGAAATTAGTAAGGAAGTTTATGAGAAAGAATACATAGCGCCGCCTTTATTAATGGAAGAAACTCTTATTGGTTCTGAAATCATTGATACCAATCAGCACTTTATTTATTTATATGATTTTGTAAAGGCTTGGTCTTTTTTAATTGAACTGATTCAAGTGATAAAAAACTCAGAGGCGGACATGAGTTTGGAGTATCCATTAGTGAGTAGAACAGAAGGCGTAGGGCCGATGCAATATGGTACCAAGGGTTTATTAGGAGAAAAATTTGCCGACATCGAAGAAAAATATGATTTATCAGAAGCCAAGGAAGGCTTTGGTCAAGAAGGAGAAGAAGAAGACGCGCATGCGTCTGATGATAGTGACGATGAGGATAGTGACGATGCCGATGACCAGCAAGCATCTTCAGGTAGTGAATTTTTTGAAGGAGAAGCTTTTTAGCATTGAATTGTAAGCTTCTATTATTTATTCCAAATTAATTTTTAATGAGCGCAACTAAAACTGTATACATTGTCATGGGTCCAACTGCGGTTGGTAAAACAAGCTTTGCCATTGCGCTTGCAAAAAAATTAAGTACAGAAATAATTTCTGCTGACGCACGCCAATGTTACCAAGAAATGAATATCGGTGTGGCTAGGCCTAGTGTAGAAGAATTAAATACCGTACCGCATCATTTCATCGCCAGTCATTCAGTGAAGGAGGAGCTCAATGCCTCTTATTATGAACATTGGGCCTTGGATAAAATAAGTTCCTTATTTGAAAAAAAGGATACGGTGGTGATGGTAGGTGGAACTGGTTTATACATCAAGGCTTTTTGTGAAGGTTTAGATTTAATTCCAGCAATAGACGCTTCTATCAGAGAAAATATTATTCAGCAATATGAAAAATTGGGCCTAAGGTGGTTGCAAAAAGAAGTGGCTGTAAAAGACCCTAGTTACTGGGCAAAGGGTGAGCAAAAAAATCCACAAAGATTGATGCGTGCCTTAGAAGTAATGCTTGGGACTGGTTATTCTATTATCAATTTTCAAAATAAAAAAGTAGTGGAGAGGCCTTTTAATATGGTGAAAATTGGATTAGAAATGCCCAGGGCGCAATTGTACGAAAGAATCAATCAAAGAGTTTTGACAATGGTGGAAGAAGGCTTAGAAGCAGAAGTGAAAAGCCTTGTTGCTTTTTTGCATTTAAATGCATTGCAAACAGTTGGGTATAGTGAATGGATAGAATATTTTGAAGATAAAATTACAAAGGAGAAAGTCATAGAAAAAATTCAACAAAATACCCGCCATTACGCAAAACGCCAAATGACCTGGTTTAAAAAAGACCCTTCTATACAATGGTTTGAGGCAGCTACAGTGAACCCTGAGCAAGTTTTGTTAAAATAGTATAAGATTTTAGAAAATTAAGCTACAAGATATAAGGTGGTGTTCAAAAATTAGTAATTTCAATGTGCAATCATTTCGCTTTATAAAACCGTTATACTTTATTTAATTAAAATTTACATTTATGCAAAAATTAGGCAATTCCTTATTGACGGGCCTTTTTTTACTTTGCTTGGTGCAGGCAAAAAGCCAAACCATTCAATTCGAAAAGTACACCCTACCCAATGGATTAAAAATTATTTTACACGAAGATCATTCCGCACCTGTGGTGGCAGTGTCGGCCTTGTACCATGTGGGTTCTAAAAATGAAGATACTGCTCGTACAGGCTTTGCTCATTTTTTTGAGCATTTGCTTTTCGAAGGAACAGACAACATCAAAAGAGGGGAGTTTGATAAGTATGTGAGCGGTGCTGGAGGCTATTCTAATGCCAATACCACGCAGGATCGTACTTTCTATTTTGAACTTTTCCCATCCAATCAAGTAGACTTAGGTTTGTGGTTAGAGAGTGAGCGCATGATGCATGCTAAGGTGGAACAAGTAGGAGTGAATACACAGCGTGAAGTAGTGAAAGAAGAAAAGCGTCAAAGAATTGACAATCGCCCCTATGGGTCTTTTATCACAGAAGTGCTTAAAAGAGCCTATAAAGTGCATCCTTATCGATGGTTTACTATTGGAAGTTTGGAGCATTTGAATGCAGCCAAATTGGAGGAGTTTGTACAATTTTATAAAACTTATTATGTACCTAATAATTGTGTCTTGTCAATTGCTGGGGACATCAATATACCAGAATTAAAGAAAAAAATTGAAGCTTATTTTGGTCCCATTGCTAAAGGAAGTATAGTAATGAATAGACCTTCTATTAAAGAGCCACCATTGGGTGGTGAAGTAAGGGATGTGATTTATGACAACATTCAATTACCTGGTGTATTCCAAGCCTACCGTGCACCTAAGCAAGGGGGCAATGAATATTATGCCTTCAATGTATTATCCAATATTTTATCAGGGGGAGAATCGTCAAGAATGAACAAAGTATTGGTAGATAACAAACAATTGGCTGCAGCAGTTCAATCTGTTCCTTTTTTCAATGAAGATGATGGCTTGTTTATCTCATTGGGCATTGCCAATGTTGGGGTTAATATTGATACGCTAGAAAAAAACATGGACAGTGTGATCAATGAATTAAAAAATGGGTTGGTAGGTGAGCGTGAGTTTCAAAAAGTAAAAAACCAAATTACCACAGAGATGGTCAATTCAAAAGCAACGATGGCGGGTATTGCCGAAAGCTTGGCCAACAATGAAGTTTATTTTGGAGATGCCAATTTAATCAATACAGAATTAGAGAAATACAATAAAGTAACCAGACAGGATGTATTGAATGTGGCTAAAAAATATTTAAACAAAGACAATCGTGTGGTACTTCATTATTTACCCAAAGAAAAACCAACCGCTAAATAATTGAACTAGTACTATTAAAAATAATTTTATGAAAAAATTTATATACATCACTTTATTCATTTTGCCATTCTTTGCGATGGCGCAAAAGATTGATCGAACCAAGGCCCCTGTTCCAGGTAAGGCGCCTTTGATTCAAGTGGCCGATCCAGTTAAATTTACTTTAGCCAATGGCTTACAAGTATTTGTCGTAAAAAACACCAAGCTTCCAAGAGTTTCTGCTACTTTGGCTTTGGATAGAGATGGAATTAAGGAAGGGGAAAAAGCAGGACTTTCAGATTTGGCAGGCCAATTATTAAAAAGGGGTACAGAAAAAAAATCAAAGGCTGAATTAGATGAAGCGGTAGAATATTTAGGGGGCAGTTTGTCCACTTCTAGTCAATACGCTTCAGTAAGTTCACTTAAAAATAATTTTCCAAAGATTATGGAGTTATTGTCGGAAGTCATGCTGCATCCAGCTTTATCAACGGTGGAGTTAGAAAAATTGAGAACACAGACTATTTCTGGTATCGAATCAAGTAAGGATGAGCCCAATGCGATTGCTAATAATGTGGTTAACAAGTTGGTCTATGGAGCCAATCATGCCTATGGAGAAATTACAACAGTAAAAACAGTAAATGCAATTAATGTAGAAGATGTAAAAAACTATGTTAAATCTTATTGGATACCCAATAATGCTTATTTGATTTTTGTAGGTGATATTGAACCAGCAGTAGCTAAAGCTTTAGCAGAGAAAAATTTTGGTACTTGGGCAAAAGGAAATTATACCAGACCAAACTATGATAAGCCAGCTATTCCTGCGACTACCTATATTGCCATTGTGGATCGTCCTGCATCTGTTCAAAGTGTAGTTTCAGTAGCTTCAACTGTTAACTTAACGAAAGGTTCACCTAATGACATTCCTTCCATTGTGATGAACAATATTTTGGGTGGGGGATCTTCAGGTAGATTATTTTTGAACCTGAGAGAAAAACATGGGTTTACTTATGGAGCTTATTCTTCTATTAGACCCGATCATCAAATTGGTTTTTTCAAAGCAGAATCCTCTGTTAGAAATGAAAAGACGGATAGTGCCATTCAAGAAATATTAAATGAATTAAATAATATCCGTAATACAAAAGTGGGCGATACAGAATTAAGCCAAATGAAAAATTATTTGGCTGGAGGCTTTGCCCGTTCTTTAGAAGATCCAGCGACGATTGCTAATTTTGCATTGTCTATTGCAGTGAATCATTTGCCTGCGGATTATTATCAAAAATATTTAACCAATTTAGCAGCGGTGAATGCATCAAAAGTGCAGGAAGTGGCCACTGCTTTATTGAACCCAGGTAAAATGCATATTGTGGTGGTGGGTAATGCCAAACAAATTGCTAAAGGCTTAGAAAAATATGGCCCAGTAAAGTATTTTGATATTGAGGGTAATGAAATGGCCGCACCTGTTGAGGCAAAGGTTGATTTAAGTTTAACCCCTGTTGCATTAATGGAAAAAGCCATTGCAGCAGTAGGCTCTAAAGAAGCCTTAGATAATTTAAAAGATTTGCAACTAAACGGAAAAGCTAGTGTAATGGGTCAGTCGCTTGATATGAAACAAACCATTTTAGTCCCAGGTAATTCAGTTACGACCATGTCCATGGGCGGCATGGCCATCATGCGTCAAGCAGTTATAGATGGCAAGTATTCTGTGACTCAACAAGGACAGGAAGCGCCTATGACCGATGATGTAAAAGAAGGCTTAGATGAATCTGCCTCACTAGTACCAGAGCAATTGTACCTTACAAAAGGTTATGGTTTAAAAATTGTAGGTGGGGATAAAGTAGATGGTAAAGAGGCAATAGATGTTGAGGTAACTACTCCATCTAAAAAAGTTGCTCACCGCTTTTATGATGCTAAAACATTCTTATTATTGAAAACTTCCAAATCAGAAGAAGTGCCTGGAAGAGGAACCATGACCCAACAACAATTTTACAATGAATATCAAACAGTGAATGGACTACAAATAGCTTCTGTGATGATCATAGATATGGGTCAGATGAAAATTAATGTGAAGTACACAGATATTAAAGTGAACCAAGGATTAAAGGTCACCGATTTAAAATAGGAAAGATTTTATAATCATAGATCTCATAAAAAAACCTCCCCAATTTTGGGAAGGTTTTTTTATGTATAGAAGTTTGAATGCTTATAAACTCGATTTTTTTATTCTTTCTGTATTTAAGCTATTCTCTTTTTATCTAATTGCTTAGAACTTTATACCATAACCAATATTAAAAATCAATTGATTGCCAGTCATGTTGGCAAAAGTATTTGCTTTATCATTCAATCGGTAAGGGAAAATAGCGTCTTTAGTGCTGCTGTTGATGATGGTAAAATCAATAAAATGTCTATTGGTTCTATAGCCAATGCCACCACTTAACACTAGTCTTGAAGGACGAGCTAATACATTTCCTTGTTCATCTTTGAATTCATCATTATAGGGAGAACCATAATAAGCAGCACCACTTCTTATCATCCAGTTGCCATCTAATTTTATTTCAGAACCAACTTTGATATTTACATTGTTTTTATAAATCGACTTAATGGTATTGTTAAGGTCATTGTAATAAGCCGTAGTTGCATCGTCATAAGTATTGCCATAAAAGCGCGTACCAGCATAGTTAACCCATTCTATATCTGCACTAATAAAACCCAGCGGCTGAGTGGGCTTATTTGGTGCCGCGAAAAAATAGCTGGTGCTAAAAATAGTTTTTAATGGGGTAGCTACGGTGTAATCTCTTTCTCCAGGATAGCCATTGTTTAAATCGTTGGAACTAGCAGTTTGCGTACCTGCATATTTTTCTGTATTGGTGGCCATGTCTACAGTTAAAATATCTTTGAAAGAAATTAATTGAGGGGTATGCAATGAAAAGCCAACTCTTAAATAAGGTTCTGGTTTGTAGATGATGCCAAATTTTGCACCAATACCCCAACCTTTTGAACTAAAATCTTCATGGAGGGAGAATTTTGCAAAATCATTGTTTGCATTATTGCTCGCATCTGTTTCTGAATAATAAAAGGATTTACTGTAATTGATCATGGGCATGATAAAGCTGGCACCTAGGTATAATTTGTCGGCCATATTTCCACCCCAGCCAAAGGCCAATTCATTGTAACTGCCCCTTGTGATGGCATCGTAGTTTTGATTAACGCCAGAAAGTGGTACCAAACTTTGGTAACCTGTGACAACACCTTTTGCATTTGCGGTAGTGTCTATCAAATAAGTTCTATAAGCTAGTGAGCTACCAAAAATATAATTGTTCAATGCGCTAGTAGTGTCTGCGCCATCATGAATTAATTCTTCTAAATATTTTTCAGAGTAACTACTTGCATCTTTACCATTATTCAAACCACTAAAACTAATATGATTGGAAAAATCGGCGATTTGATTGAAGCTAATAGAGAAAGCGGTACTGGTCCAGTTGTTCTTTTTAAGACCATCTCCAAGTACAATACCAATGGATCCAAAAGAGGAGCTATTGTCATTGCTGGAGCTGTTGGTTCCTCGGTATTTAAAATCATTGGTTTGTACTAAAAACTTAGGGGTCAGTAAAATTTCATTTGATTTATACATACCCAATCCAGCTGGATTGATGTGATTGGCAGATAAATCACCACCTAATGTACCCATGGCGCCGCCCAATGCATTGCTTCTTGCTGTTCCGCTTGGATGAAACCAAGACAACCTTAATGCGTCTTCTGGATCTTGTGCATACGCGCTTAAACTTGATCCAAGGATGATCAATAAAACTAATTTCTTCATATTGGTTGCTATTTTAAAATACAGGCTTTCAAAAAATGAGTAAACAAAATATTAAGGGTTTTGGCCTCTTGAAGGACGTGGAGCACTGGTGCTAGTGCCGCTGCTGCTGAATCCACCACTTCTGCCACCTGAATTACTATTATTGAAGCTGTTGGTGCTTTGGGTTGGGGCTGAATAATTTGCTCTACTTTGAGTATTGCCGTTGTTATTCGAGTAATATCTGGCAGGTCTATCATAACTACTGCCACCATTGCCGCCACTGTTATTGTTTACATTGGCATTGTTAGTTACCACGCGTTTAATTAAACTTCCAAAATTACTGTTCACATTTGGATTGACTGTATTTCTTAAATTGATATTGTTGTTATTATTGATCGCGTTATTGGAATTATTATAGCCTCTATTGTTTCTGTAAGCACCCAATCCAACTGCACTATTTTGCATAGAGCGATTGGCAATATTTTGTTGCCTATCGCCACCATAGCCATTGCCTTGATTGAAATTTCCTCCATGATGATAAGGACGATAGGGATTTCTAAATCCAACAAAGTAGGGGTTCCATCCACCGTATCCAAAGCCAAATCCTCCATAACCAAATCCTCCATAACCAAATCCACCGTAGCCAAAAGGATCATAGCCAAAACCAAAATCATTAAAGCCCCAGCCCATGCCATAACCACCAAATGAACTATAAGGGGAATAGCCACCCCAGCCCATAGTGTAGCTTGGTCCAAATGGATGATACCAAGATGCGCCATAGTAACCTGTATACCAACTGTTCCATCCCAAATAAGAAGGGTAGAAGGCATTGTTAAAACGAGGGTCGTTCCAATAGCCCCAATCGTCAATCGAACTCCATCTGTTTCTGTTGGCTACTTTCAATCTTAAATAACGATCGTCTTGATAGTTTTGATAATCCTGATATTCCTCATTATCTGCACTCGCTATTGCTTGATTATTGCCATTGTTTTGTTCTGTCGTTCCATTATTTTGAACCCTATTAGGCGTACCCCAATCTTCCGTTGTCACCACTCTTTTATTGTTTGAAACAGTATTTCTAATAGCGGGTGTGGTGTATAAATCGTCTGAGGCCATACTGCCTGCTTGTTGCAAACTAGTACAGCTAGTGCCTACTAAACTAAACGTCACTAGGCAAATGGCGATAAGCCTTAAATTAGTGTTCGTTTTTATGCTGCTCATTTTGATAAAGTTTATGTTTTTATATGCCCCTGAATTAGCCTACATTTGCTACTATAAAGGTAAAGAAAAATTGAACATAGCGCGTTTTTCCTACTTCTATTTAATACACTAAAAAATTGTTAAGAATTATACATGGCAAAGGAATTAACAACTAGGGCCCAGGACTATTCACAATGGTACAACGACCTTGTCATCAAAGGCGAGCTGGCAGATTACAGCGCAGTAAGAGGTTGTATGGTTATTAAACCATATGGTTATGCTTTATGGGAAAATATGCGCGATGTCTTAGACAAAATGTTCAAAGATACAGGGCATCAAAATGCTTACTTCCCTTTATTTGTTCCTAAATCGCTATTTGAAGCGGAAGAAAAAAATGCCGAAGGTTTTGCGAAAGAATGCGCAGTAGTTACCCATTACCGTTTAATTGCCGATCCCAATAATAAGGGCAAATTAATGGTAGATCCTGAAGCCAAATTAGAAGAAGAATTGATTGTTCGTCCTACCAGCGAAGCCATTATTTGGAATACCTATAAAACTTGGATTCAGTCCTATAGGGATTTACCTATTTTAGTAAATCAATGGGCCAATGTGGTAAGATGGGAAATGCGCACGCGTTTATTTTTACGTACGGCCGAATTTTTATGGCAGGAAGGACATACCGCACATGCGACTGCAGGGGAAGCCATTGCAGAAACCAAACAGATGTTGGATGTATATGCCGATTTTGCAGAAAATTGGATGGCTGTTCCTGTGATCAAAGGAGTGAAAACAGCCAATGAACGTTTTGCTGGTGCCGAAGATACTTATTGCATTGAAGCATTAATGCAGGATGGAAAAGCATTGCAAGCAGGTACCTCCCATTTTTTAGGACAAAACTTTGCCAAAGCATTTGATGTTAAGTTTAGCGATCAAAATAACAAACAAGAATATGTTTGGGCTACTAGCTGGGGCGTGAGTACAAGATTAATTGGCGGCCTAGTAATGACACATAGCGATGATGAAGGTTTGGTATTGCCTCCACGCATTGCACCTATTCAAGTAGTGATCGTTCCAATTTATAAAGGAGAAGAACAAAAGCAAGTATTGGATGAGAAAGTAGCAGAGCTAGTAAAATCCTTTAAGGCTGCAGGTATTAGAGTGAAGTACGACAATTCAGACCATGCAAGACCAGGATGGAAATTTGCAGAATATGAATTAAAAGGAGTGCCTATTAGAATCGCTATTGGTGCACGTGATTTGGAAAACAAACAAGTGGAATTAGCACGTCGTGATACCAAAGAAAAATTTTCTGTTGCCATGGAAGGCTTAACGCAAAACGTAGAAAATTTATTAGTAGAAATTCAGACCAATTTATTGGAGCGTGCTAAAAAATACCGTGAGGAACATATGACCAAGGCCGATACTTGGGAAGAATTTTTAAATATATTAGACAACAAGACTGGTTTTGTTTCAGCGCATTGGGATGGAACTGCTGAAACAGAAGATAAAATTAAAGAATTGGCTAAGGCGACCATTCGTTGTATCCCTTTAGACAATCCATTAGAAAATGGCAAGTGTATCTTAACTGGCAATGCTTCCACTCAACGCGTATTATTCGCAAGAGCCTACTAAGTTTTCATAGGCATGAAACAAAAACCCATTCTAAAAGTATTGGTTCCTTACTTAGAAGGAAAAGTTTTGCTTATAGACAAACCTTTGCGTTGGACTTCCTTTGATATAGTAAAAAAAGTCCGAGGGCTTACACGAATTTTAAAAGTAGGGCATGCAGGTACCTTAGATCCTTTGGCAACTGGACTCTTGATTGTTTGTACAGGAAGCTTTACCAAACAAATAGATAGTTACATGGGGCTTTCAAAAGAGTACATCGGTACTATGGTTTTAGGAGCCACAACACCCACTTATGATTTAGAATCAGCACCAGAAAATTTTACTTCGATTGCGCATCTTACCGAGGAAGCTATTGTCAATGCCACCATTCCTTTCATTGGTGCTATTTTACAAATGCCTCCGCAACATTCAGCCATTAAAAAAGATGGGAAAAGATTGTATGAATCTGCAAGAAAAGGTATTGAAGTAAAAGTAGATCCTCGAAAAGTGAATATTAACTGTTTTGAAATTACTAAAATTGATTTACCCAGTATTGAGTTCAAAGTAGTTTGTTCTACGGGTACTTATATCAGAAGTTTGGTGAAAGATTTTGGAGACGCGCTTAAAGTGGGTGCCTACATGAGTAGTTTAAGACGAACAAAAATTGGTGAATTCGAAGTGGCCAATGCGATTCAATGGCAGGACTTGCAAGTAGAAATAGAAGCTTTAATTGCAGGATCAGACGGCACCATGAATCAAGAAGAAGGGGCAGTTTAAAATGGTAGTCCAATACCAAATTGCCAAGCATAGTTGTTAACGATCAATCCATTGGGTTTTACATCTGCCCATTTAAAATGCGACAAATCCATCCACCCATTATTGTTTAGCCTAGTTGGGTCTTTCATTTTTAAAGCATAATCAATACGAATGATAAAATAATTAAAATCAAACCTTATTCCAGAACCTAGTCCAATGGCCAAGTCTGTATAAAGCTTATCTAGCTTGAATCCCGATGCTGGGTCAATACTTGATTCGTGGGTATTCCAAATATTACCAATATCTGTAAATACGGCCGAACTAATTTTATATGCACCTATTTGCAAGAGGGGGAATCGATATTCTAAATTGGTTTCCAATTGAACATCGCCAAAGCGATCAAAGTTTTGACTTTTTTTACTAGTGTCATAAAACTGTGAGCTACCTAAGCCCAATTGCCTCAATCCCCATGCACGCATGCTATAAGGTCCACCTGCAGTGAATTGTTTGAAAAATGGAAGTTGCCCTTTTAAGCCAGGATCATTGCTGTAATTGTTTCCCCAGCCACCCATAAAACGCCAGGCCAATTCGCTGTAAGTGAATTTGTATAATTTCCTTAATTCAATTTCGGCTTTGATGTACCTATAAATATGTTTTTGAATGTCTGCGGATAAGCCAAGCAATCCGCCCGCTTCCTCTAGGCCCAATCTAAAATAATTGTTTTGATTTGGATGATTCAAGGAAGGGCCTGAATGTAAAAAACTAAGTGTTTGACTGATTACATTTCCTTCATTAAAGGAAGATCTTAAAAAAGGATTCAACAATAACAAACTGTCCAGCTTACCGAATTTTTTAATGTGGTACAATTCGATATTAAGGGGCCGGTAAATCCAGGTATTATCAAAACCATTTTTATTTTTCTTTGTTTCATAGCCCCAATTGGTAGTGAAGGAAGCCAGTTGATAATAATTAAGCCTATCTATATAAGCACCGTTTAAAGAAAAATTGGTTCTTGTGTTACTGAGGTAATTACTTTGTCTTGGCACAAATGGAATCAGTAAGTTGGGGAAACTATAGGTATGGCCCACATTAAAAAGTAAGGTTTGAGTTAAGTTTTCATTGCCATTGTTTACGTTTAATTCAATACCCGTTCTAAAATTACTAATAGAAGGGATAGCTTTTTTTTGAACGTTCCTATCTCTATAAGTAAGGCTGGTGGACAATCCAAGCAAGTTGCCTGTCACTAATTCGGAGTTGTTTTTGCTGCCTTCTAAATCAAAACTAAAACTATGTCTTAAAGCAGGCACTAAAAAATAATGCAAGTAGACACTGTCATTGAGCAGACTGGTCCTTCCATCAATTTGTTGCCAAGCGCCAAGGCTACTAAAATTATTTAAAGTCTGGTAATATCTTTTTTCATTGAATAAGTCTCCTTTTTTAATGAAAGATTGTTGCTCAAACAAGACAGACTTAAATTTTGGCAGGTTAAATTGATGTATACTATTTTCAGTACTTTCTGCATGTGCTAATTTTTTTATTAAAATACTATCAGGGTTGTCGGCTAATTTTAAATCGCTATAAAATACTTGTTGCCCAACTGGGTATTGTTTCGTGGTATTTAAAGCAGTGTTACGTAATTGAAAACTAATTTTCCAACTAGGGTTTTCATTTTCTTTTTGCTTTGCATCGCTAATTTGATTGATCTGGGCCAAGGGGTCAAGATTCAATTGCATCAATTGTTGATTGAGTGTATCCACTTCGGCAAATATTTTTTCTTTAGTGAAAAAATAAAATCCATTGGCTCTAAACAATTCAACCAATCGATCTAATTCATTGTTGATGGATTCGTTGGAGAAGGCCATTCCTTTTTTTATATAGGCATCGGTTTGATGCTGGTGCGCAATGGCTTGAAGGGTTTTATCTGTCAATTGATAAACGACCGTATCTATGATTGTTTTTTTGTTGAGCTTGATTTCCATAGTCAAGTAGGTCCTCCATTCTTCATTTACTGTATCTACTTTCACCATTGGGGTTAAAACTGGATGGCTATATCCCTTGGTGGATAAATAAGCCTCCATAAACTGAAGGGTGCGTTGTAATTTACTTGCGTCGTAGCGGCTAGGTTGAACAAGGGTATTGAAAACACCAAACTGTCGGATGCGCTTCACTTTCAAGCTATCGTCCCAGTAATTGTCAATGTCTGAGAGAATATCCTGTAGTTCTTTTTTACTTTCAGCATCTTTGATGACTACTTTGTTGTCATAAACAAAGGCTATTTGCTTTGGATAATCATGAACAGTTGCTTTTTTGATGTCTGTACATGCATTTAATAAAAATAAAACGCCCAGTAAGTAAAATCTTGCGAAGAAACTAATATTTTTAAGTCTCCGTAAATGCATGTCCATGATAAATAATAGTGAGCTCAAATATATTCAATCTTTTGCCCATAAAAAACATTGGGCAGAAGAATCTGCATTTATCGTAGAAGGGCCTAAAATGGTACAAGAGCTTCTTAGGAGCAATTGGACCATAAAAAAGATCTACGCCACAGCCGATTGGATTCAAGGCCAAGGCGTATTGCCCGCGCCCGTGGTGGAGATTGATGAGATCATGCTCAAAAGGATGAGCCAAATGTCCTCGCCTCATCAAGTAATTGCTTTGGCCGAAAAACAGTCTTTTTTAAAGCCATTACCTTACGAGCAAACTTTGACAGTAATACTTGATGGTATTCAGGATCCAGGTAATTTGGGTACCATTATTAGAACAGCAGATTGGTTTGGCATTCAACAAATTTTAGTAACTGAAGATACTGCAGGATTTTACAATCCCAAAGTAGTACAAAGTACCATGGGAAGTTGCTTTCGAGTGAGGGTGACATCGGTTAATTTAGAAGAAGTATTGGCTGCGAATAAATTAAAAGTATATGGGGCTGTTTTAGATGGGCATTCGATCTATGAAACTAAAATTCAGTCCAGTGGTTTTATTATTATCGGCAATGAATCAAAAGGAATAAGTACTGCATTAAGTAAATACATCACTGATCCCATTAAAATTCCAAAATTTGGAAATGCAGAGTCTTTAAATGCGGCAGTGGCTGCTGGCATTATACTTTCTCATTGGAAAGCTTAATCAAATTTGATGGCCTTGGCGGGCGCTATTTTTTTAATCCATAAAGTGGGAATTAAAAAAGATACATAACTAATAATTGCGGTACCCAATAAGACCAAAATAATTTGATAAATATTGAACTCTACGGGCAATTTTTTTATAAAGTAGGCCGATTCGTCTAATTGAATCCATCCAAATTGTTTTTGCAAATAGCAAAGTCCAAGACCAAGGATACTGCCAATACCAATGCCCATCCAACAAATAAAACTAGCTTGGTAAAGAAAAATTTGTCTAATAAAACTTTGAGAAGCACCTAGGGCTGTTAGCGTTCCAATCATAGGGATGCGTTCTAGCATTAAAATAAATAGACAGGTTAGTAAATTCACAATGGCAATGAGTAACATAATAGTAATAGTAACATTGCGATTGACGGTTTGCACACCAATCCAATCAAATATTTGAGGATAATAATCCTTGATGGGGGTAGCCACCCAGTTAGAAGGCATTTGTCTTTGTATTTGGTCATTTACTTCATCAATATTTGCTTTCTTTTGAAGCTTAAGCGCATAGCCTTCTATTTCACTCGGATGATGGTTGAGTTGTTGCAGTAATTTAAGGTCCACTAATATGTATTGCTTGTCATAATCTTCAATGCCAGAATGGTAGATTCCCACTACTTTCAATTTTCTTTGCTGCACTTCTCCAATATTTAAAAAATATAATCTCACCGTAGCGCCTAGTGTTATATTCAATGTTTTGGTTAAGTGGTCAGACAAGACGACTTCACTTACGATGCTATCCTTATTGCTTTGAATATTTCTTCCTTGAACAATAAAAGCAATAGGGGAATTGGCCACTATGCCTTTGGCAACGACTCCTTCAATGTCTTGCTCAAAAGATAAAACAGTAGATTGGTTTAAAAAAGGATGGATACTTTCTACATTGGCTATTTGAATGATGCGTGCTGCTAGGGAGTCATTTTTTTCTAATGGCGCTCCATTTACAGAGGCAATTCTAATTTCACCCCAAAACGCATACACTTTATTACTTACTGTTTGTTGAAATCCATTCACGATAGATAAAGTAATAAGGATGGCTGCAACACTTATAGCGGTGGCAGCAATAGACAAGCGAACGATGAATCGGGTATAGTTTTTTTGTTTTTGAAAACTTATTCGTTTGGCTATTTCAAAGGCATTCAAAATAGAGGCTAATTTTTATCAAATCTAGTTTTTTCTCTTTAAAAATTAGGATTAAATGGGTAGTTTCGTAGTACCTCAATGATGGATCTATGTTTCCTAAGACTTTTCTCTTTTTAGCCTTAATGCTACTTTGTCTTGCTAAGGGCCAAGCACAAAAGAATCCAGACAAAATATATGATTCTAGCATTCATAGCCTCTTGGTTCATCCACTCAATAAGCCATTGGCCATGCCGGTGGTTGTTTTAAATGAGGGCAGCTCGTTGCAGGTAAGTTTTGATGATTTTAAAGCCGATTACCAAGATTACAATTATGCCATAGAGTTAATGAATGCTGATTGGACACCTTCCATCTTAAGTAGCTTTGATTATGTAAAAGGATTCAATCAAATTAAGATCAATAGTTTTTCGGTCTCCTCCATGGCCAGCCAACATTATTATCATTATCAATTTAGTTTTCCCAATTTGAATTGTACACCCACCAAGTCGGGCAATTATATTTTAAAAGTGTTTAAAAATGGGAATACCAATGAACTTATTTTTACCCATCGGTTTTATGTCGTAGAAGATCAAATTGGTATTGCAGCCAAAGTGCAGGAACCCTATGATGGTAACATTTCAAAAACACATCAAAAAATTTCAGTGCAATTGGACCTCAAACAAATTTATTCTTTACAAACCGAACAACTACAAATTGAAGTAATTCAAAATTACAGGTACAATGATGCCATTAAAATTACCGAGCCTAATTTTATCAGAGGTAGTATTTTAGAGTACAATAAAGAAGATCAATTGATTTTTCCATCAGGGAAAGAAGCAAGGTGGCTCGATTTGCAAAGCATGCAATTGGTTTCCGATCGAATCAGTAGGTTTCAAAAAGTACAAGACCAAAATTTTGTTTTTTTAAAACCAGATATGACTAGAAATGAGCTGGCTTATTACAGTTTTAATGACTTAAATGGGAACTATCTCATTTCTAATACAGATGCGCTTCAAAGCGAAAATCAAAATGATTATGCCCATGTAGTATTTACTTATCTGCCTAAAGATCATCTGCCACTGGTGGGGCAAAACTTATATTTATCTGGGGCTTTCACCAACAATGAATTAAATAAAAATGCCGAAATGGTATTTGATCCCAAGCTTGGATTGTATCAAAAAACTTTGATTTTAAAACAAGGTTATTATAGTTACAATTATATTTTAAGAGACCGACTAGACCCCAATTCCATAGATGATTTTACTGAAACAGAGGGCAATCATTGGGAAACCGAAAACAACTATTCCATTTTAGTGTATTACCGCGCGCCGGGTACTCAATTTGATTCCTTATTGGGTTTTTCTACCATTAATTCCAAGCAAAGCTGGTAGCAGCAATACTTTCAACACCCTTTTTTTAGTAGCTTTTTTTGTGCTACATTTGCACCGGCAGGTCTTGCACGACCAGCTCCTGTTGAAACTCCCCAGGGCAGGAATGCAGCAAGGATAGACGGTTGAGCGGTGCGATGTAAGTAGCCTGCCACTTTTTAAAACTATAATCTATGAAATTTTTTATTGACACTGGTAATTTAGCGCAAATTAAAGAAGCCAACGATTTGGGTATCTTGGATGGGGTAACCACCAATCCTAGTTTAATGGCACAAGTGGGTGTGAAAGGAGAGGCCGCAATTGCAGCGCATTATAATGCCATTTGCGAATTGGTAGATGGGGACATTAGTGCAGAAGTGCTTTCTACTGACTTTGCTACCATGGTGGAAGAAGGTAAAAAATTAGCTGCCATACATAAAAATATTGTGGTGAAAGTACCTATGATTAAAGATGGTATTAAAGCCATTAAGTGGTTTACCGATAATGGTATTCGTACCAACTGTACTTTAGTTTTCTCTGCAGGTCAGGCTATATTAGCGGCTAAAGCTGGAGCAACTTATGTTTCTCCTTTTATTGGAAGAATTGATGATAGCTCTTGGGATGGAATGGAATTAATTAGTCAAATTAGACATATCTATGATGTACAAGGTTTTGATACACAAATCTTAGCTGCTTCTATTCGCAATGCTTTACATATCGTAAAAGCAGCAGAAGCAGGTGCCGATGTTTGTACTTGTCCTTTAGATTCAATTTTAGGATTGTTAAAACATCCTTTAACCGATATAGGCTTAGCAAAGTTCTTGGAAGACGCTAAGAAAATGTAAGCGTATTATAAGCCTGGTTTTTAAAATAGTTAAAAAGGCCCTCAAATTTCTGAGGGTCTTTTTATTTTGCTTATATTTATTCTAATAAAATTGATTGCGATGAAAAAATTTATAAAAATATTTTTATGGACGGTGCTGACCTTTGTAGTGCTTTTGTTTGCTGCAGGCAGTTTATTTGTTTATAAAGTAAAGAATGGATTTCCTGTTTCCTATGAAACGCAGGCGCCTACAATAAATTTTCCTGCTGGACAAATCTCTGTATTGTTGTTTTCAAAATCAACAGGTTACAGACATGCCACTTCCATTGATGCAGGCAAAAGAGTTTTTGACAGCTTGGCCAAGAAAAACAATTGGTTTGTGTATAGTACCGAAGAAGGTGGTGTCTTTAATAAAGAACAATTGGCAAAATTCAATGTAGTGATCTTCAACAATTCTACTGGTCGTGTCTTGAATGATGAACAACAACATGCAATAGAGCAATATGTAGAACAAGGGGGGAGATTGATGGGCATTCATGGCGCAGGGGACGATTCTCATCATTGGGATTGGTACGAACAAAATTTATTAGGTTCAAAATTCTCTCATCATCCAATTGCGGCACATTTGCAAAAAACAGCCGTGGTATTGAATGAAGTACCAGACAGTGCTATATCTTCTGGATTAGCTAAAACCTGGGAAAGTACAGACGAGTGGTATGTGTTTTTTGAAAATCCTCGCGCTAAAGGGTTTCATGTGTTGTTTAATATAGATGGATCTGCTATCAATCCAAGTGGCAATATATTTTTTGTAAAAGACAAAAATTTTGGAATGGGCAAAGATCATCCAGTGGCTTGGTATAAAAACATTGGAAAGGGGAGTACATTTTATACTTCTATGGGTCATGATGAAACTATTTGGGGGCATGAGCCTTTCAATAAAATGATTGAAAACGCAGTGAATTGGAAGTCTGCCTTACCTTAATGTAAGGCATTAGTTTTATTGATGCTTTAATGCTTCGCGCATTTTTTCGAATCTCATAAAAAATTAAGATTCGAAAAACCTTAACAATGTTTAAGCGCTTCGCGCTTAGATAAATTAGAAAGATGAGGATGTATTTTGATAAATTCTTTCACCCATTTAGCATCTGTGTAGGCATATGCGCGAAGTGCCCAGCCAATGGCTTTACGGATAAAAAATTCTTCTTCTAATTGGCAGTTTTCAATATACTTGGCAAGTAATGTAGTGTCGGTTTTATCCTTGTAGATGAGTTGAAATAAAATACTCATTCTTTGTAGCCATATATTTGTTGACTTATTCCATTTAGAAGTGGTGGGTTGTATATCTTCCGGAAATTGTAAAAAGTATTTGCCAATGACATGTGAGTTTGTACTGTCCACCGAGTCCCACCAACTTTTGTGGGTAATTATCCATTCTATTAAAGAAATGGTTTGCTTTGACCATAATTTTTTATGATAACCTAAAAGCTCAATAGCAAAATAATGCATTTCTCTTTGAGGTGCAGCAAAGCATTCTTTGATAAGTGCAGTTAATTCTTTATGCGTGCTAATGGGGTTTGCTTTATAAAACTCCTTGCATAATTTTCTTCTAATGGGTGTTTTAATTCCATAGAATTCAAATTGGTTAAGCAAATAGGCTTTGGCTCCTTTAGCTACTGTAGCGTTTTTATGGGCTGCAAAAACTTTTTGAATGGCTATTAAGTGCGGGTGCGCCATATAAGGTTTAGATTTCAATAATTTTCCCTTGGGCAAAGCTTTCTCTTGCAGCTGCTAAGATTCGAATAATGTCTGTGCCATGTTTTGCAGAAGTAGGTAGGGGTTCGTTATGGTTAATGGCATTAGCCATTTTCTCGTAAAAGGTTCCGTAATTACCTGCTAAACTAGGTATGGTTTCAGTACTTATTTTACCATCAGTATCTGTACTTAATAAGCCCCATTTTTCTTTAGCTTCCACGCCCCAATTTGGTGTATTGGGTTTTTTACCTGCGAGTAAATCGTCTTCTTGTATATCGGCTCTGTATTTTATAAAGCAACCCTTGGTTCCATAAATTTTATAGGCAGGTAATTGTTGCATATATACCATTCCACTGGTTAATAAAATTCTATGGTTAGGGTAGTAAAGTAGTAGTGTAAAATAATCATCTACCTTGCCTACTTTTCTAGTGGTTCTTATATCTGCAAATACCGAACTTGGCATACCGCTTAATAGTAAGGCTTGGTCAATTAAGTGAGGTCCTAAATTGTATAATACTCCTGAACCTGGAGTATTGGTTTCCTTATGTACTTTAGGACTTAAGGTGGTTCTATATCTTTCAAAAGATATTTGTAGGTCTAAAAATGTTCCAATTTTATCTTCTGTAATTAATTTTTGAAGCGTTAAAAAATCGGCGTCGTATCTTCTATTATGGTAAACGGATAATTTTAAATTTAATTTTTGAGCTAAAGCATCTAACTCCTCTGCTTCCTTTACAGTAACGGTAAAAGCTTTTTCGGTAACCACATGTTTGCCAGCTAATAAGGCTAGCTTGGTATATTCATAATGGGTATCATTAGGGGTGTTTACTACCACTAAATGAATGTTTGGGTCGTTTAATATTTCTTCATAACTACTAAAGGATTTTGCATTAGGGTAAATGGCTTGAATATTTTTTTGAGACCTCTCCCAGCAACCCACTAAATTAAAATGAGGGTTAGTGTCAATAAAAGGCGCATGGAATAATTTTCCACTCATACCAAAGGAAACCAATGCTGTGTTTATCATAAACCAAATTTAAGCTAATTATTTAATTTAAGGTTGTACGTTATTTGTAAATAATACTAAAATAAAAACCCTCCCGAATTTTCGGGAGGGTTTTTAAAAATCATAAGAGGTAGAATTAAATGGCTTTAAATTTCAATAAAGCCATTTAATCATCCCGCGACTTGTTTTCTAATAATATTCAAAGCACCACCTGCTTTAAACCACTCAATTTGTTGTTGGTTATAAGTATGATTGGCCTCAATGGTATCCACAGTGCCGTCTTTATGCGTCAATACCAAGCTAAGTGGTTTACCTGCTGTAAATTGAGTTAATCCGTTTACATCAATGGTATCGTCTTCTAAAATTTTATCGTAGTCGGCTTTATTGGCGAATGTTAATGCCAACATACCTTGCTTTTTCAAGTTGGTTTCGTGGATACGTGCAAAAGACTTAGTCAACACTACTCTAACGCCTAAATGTCTTGGCTCCATGGCTGCGTGCTCACGAGAACTTCCTTCACCGTAGTTTTCATCACCCACTACAATAGTACCAACACCTGCTGCTTTGTAAGCTCTTTGTGTGTTTGGAACAGTATCGTAATTACCATTGATTTGACTTTTAACATTGTCTGTTTTTTCATTGAAGAAATTCACAGCACCTATTAATAAGTTATTAGAAATATTATCTAAGTGGCCACGGAATTTTAACCAAGGTCCTGCCATAGAAATATGGTCGGTGGTACATTTTCCTTTTGCCTTAATTAATAATTTCAATGATTTTAAATCGGTGCCTTCCCATGCTGCAAAAGGATCTAATAATTGTAAACGCTTTGAACTAGGATCTACTGCAATAGTTACTTTAGAACCATCTTCTGCTGGTGCTTGGTAGCCTGCATCTTCTACCGCAAAACCCTTCACTGGTAATTCATCACCAGTAGGTGCATCTAATTTTACTTGCTCGCCTTTATTATTGGTAAGTGTATCTGTTAATGGATTAAAATTTAAATCACCTGCGATTGCCAAGGCAGTAATTAATTCGGGAGAACCTACGAAGGCAAAAGTATTCGGGTTGCCATCGGCACGCTTTGCAAAGTTTCTATTGAAAGAATGTACAATGGTATTTTTTTCTTTTTTCTCTGCACCCACACGCTCCCACATTCCAATACAAGGTCCACATGCATTCGCAAATACTTTTGCACCAATTTGGCTAAACACGTCTAAAAAACCATCTCTTTCAATGGTGTATCTTACTTGTTCAGAACCTGGTGTGATTAAGTATTCAGATTGCATGGTTAAACCCTTTGCAGAAACTTGTTTCGCTAAACTAACCGCACGGCTAATATCTTCATAAGAAGAGTTCGTACAACTACCAATTAAACCCACTTCAATTTTGGTAGGCCATCCGTTGGCAGCAGCAGCTTCTTTCATTTTAGAAATAGGTGTCGCTAAGTCTGGAGTGAAAGGTCCGTTTAAATGCGGCTCCAATGTATTTAAATCAATTTCAATGACTTGATCAAAGTATTTTTCAGGGCTGGCGTATACTTCAGGGTCTGCAGTTAAATGTGCAGCTACTGTATCGGCTAAAGCAGCTACATCTGCACGTCCTGTAGAACTTAAATAACGGCTCATGCTTGCATCATATCCAAAGGTAGAAGTTGTAGCACCAATTTCTGCACCCATATTACAAATAGTTCCTTTACCTGTGCAACTCATACTTGTTGCTCCTTCTCCAAAATATTCAACAATCGCACCGGTTCCACCTTTTACTGTTAAAATACCAGCCACTTTTAAGATAACATCTTTAGGCGCTGTCCAACCATTTAACTTTCCTGTTAATTTAATACCAATTAATTTAGGCCATTTTAACTCCCACGGAAGTCCTGCCATTACATCACAAGCATCTGCTCCACCTACACCAATAGCAATCATACCTAATCCACCTGCATTGACTGTATGTGAATCGGTACCTATCATTAAACCACCTGGGAAGGCATAGTTTTCTAAAACCACTTGGTGAATAATACCCGCACCTGGTTTCCAAAATCCTAAACCATATTTATTAGATACAGAGGCTAAGAAATCATATACTTCTTTACTATCTGTAGTGGCCACTTGTAAATCTTGTTTGGCTTCTACTTTTGCAGAAATTAAATGGTCGCAATGCACCGTACTTGGCACTGCTACTTTAGGACGACCTGCTTGCATAAATTGCAATAAGGCCATTTGCGCAGTAGCATCTTGCATAGCAACACGGTCTGGTGCAAAATCCACATAAGAACCCCCTCTTTCAAAGCTTTCTAATTTTTGATCGCTATGTAAATGAGAGAATAATATTTTCTCAGATAAGCTTAGGGGGCGTCCTAATAATTGACGAGCCGCTTCCACTTTTGCTGGCATTGCAGCATACAAATTTTTGATCATTTCGATATCAAAAGCCATAGGTATAGATTTTGTTGTTAAAAACTGCTGCAAAGGTAAGCCAAAATTGATCCCGGTTGAAGCAAAAAATACAGTTTATATCCACTTTTTTTGATAAATTTGAGTATAAATTAAACCACCCATCATGCAAAAAATGAGAGATTTTTTGGAATTACATGCTTTTGGCGTTTGTAATGCTATTGGCGAAAGATTGGGTATTGCTAGTACTAAAATCAGACTCTGGTTTATTTACATCTCTTTTTTAACTTTTGGCTCACCCGTTATTGTCTATATGATTTTGGCTTTTATTAGAAGTATCAAAAATTATATCTTACTAGCCAAACGCAATCCACTGAAATACTAGGGGAATTTCTTATTTCATCGCAGTAAATAGTTATCTACACATCGCAGTAAATACCTATCTCCACATCGCAGTAAATACCTATCTCCACATCGCAGTTTCTACGAAACTGCTCTTCTAAGTCTCACTAATTTTTCCAATAAAGGAGCTAATTTATCTAATGGTAACATATTCGCTCCATCGCTTTTTGCTTGGGCTGGGTTAGGATGAGTTTCTATAAATAAACCATCTGCACCTGTAGCAATGGCTGCCTTCGCAATGGTTTCTATTAATTGCGGATTCCCTCCTGTGACACCACTGGTTTGATTGGGTTGTTGTAATGAATGCGTACAATCCATAATAACGGGTACGCCATTTTCTGCCATGGCAGGAATATTTCTATAGTCTACTACTAGGTCTTGATAACCAAATGTATTGCCACGTTCTGTTAGCATTACTTTATCATTACCTGCCAATCTAATTTTATCTACTGCAAATTTCATAGAGGCGCCGCTTAAAAATTGACCTTTTTTTACATTCACTATTTTATTGGTGGCAGCGGCAGCTAAAAGTAAATCAGTTTGTCTGCATAAGAATGCAGGGATTTGTAAGATGTCAATGTACTTTGCAGCAATGGCTGCTTCGTCATGTGCATGAATATCGGAAGTGGTAGGTACTTTGAAATGCGCACCAACTTTTTTAATGAGTTCCATGCCTGTATCATCCCCAATGCCTGTAAATGAATTGGCACTGGTTCTGTTTGCTTTTCTGTAACTGGCTTTAAAAATATAAGCAATGCCTAAGTTTTTACATAGGGTAGAAACCTTATCGCCAATTTCCATCACCAAGTCCTCATTCTCTACTACGCAAGGACCTGCAATTAAAAAAAATTGATTGGCATCGTAAGATTGAGCCTTACACAAATCTTGTAAATAAGTAGGAATCATATGCTTTGGTTTTCGCTGACAAAGGTAACGAAAACTAGGGCATTAAAAACGGATACCAACAGTTAAACCTAGCCCTCTAAAACCAGCCCAAGGGCCAGACATATCCGCAGTTCCTCCATTGGCATTGACGGTAGATTTTAATTTGAAAGGATCTGCTTTAATTTGATCTAATGCATCTTTCAAGGAAGCCTGCGCTTCTGCAGGTAAAGGAATAGCAGAATTAAACTTCAATACCCCAGAGGATGTTCCATAACTTCCACCAGCAATCCATAAGTCTAAAACCACTTTAGTTAGAATTTGGTATTGTACCCCAAAATAGGCACCTACGGCATTGGCACTAACTGTTCCATTAAAAGTACCAACAGTTTCTGTATTTCCTTTGGTTGGATCTGCGTTATATTTAATAGGCACCGACAAATCGAAATTGGAATTTCTTATATAGGGCGCAATATAAAATCCAGACATTTTTTGCAAGCCTAAATAAAATCTACCCTCCAATGTAATTGCGGTATTTCCAATTTGGAAATCATCTAAATTAACATCGGTACTATTGGTGTATTTATCAAGATAGCTCTTGATGGTTGATTTAAAAGGCAGTGTAGATTTAGGCATAGTTCGATAGCTCAATGACACAGACATAAAATGGTTCAAACTATGCTCATAGGTAAGGTTGTAGTTATTCAAAATGTCAGAAGATAGGTTGGTTTTGATGATATTGTTTCCACCTATCAAACTTTGCGATTTAGCCTCTACAGCCATTATCACTAGTAAAGCCATTAAAATTTTTTTCATAAAATTATTTTTAATTGTTTTTTATTTTTTTGTAGAATAAGTCTGCAACAGTTCTTTTGTCTAAGACTGCCAACGTATTGTCTCTTACTTCTATGAGAACTTTATTGATGCTACATTTTTTTTCATTGCAATCGGCACATTTTTGATAAAAATTCAAACTCACGCATGGCAATAAGGCAATGGGGCCTTCAATGATTCTGAAGATGCCAGATAATTTAATTTTTTCAGGAGGAAGGGCGAAAAGATAACCGCCATGTTTCCCTTTTTTGCTGTCTAAAAAACCAGCTTTTTTTAGTTCCAATAAAATGTTTTCAAGAAATTTTATGGGGATGTTTTTTTTCGTTGCTATTTCTGCAATAAGAATAGGGGCAGCTTCCTTATGTTCTACCATATAGGCCAGTGCTTGTAGGGCATATTGCGTTTTTTTTGATAGCATATAAAATCAAAACTATTGAAAATTGAATGTTATTAGGTTATAAACCCAAAACCTGTTTCATCGTAAATATACCTCTTTTTTTATTGGCAAATTCAGCTGCCATAATCGCCCCAGAAGCAAAGCCTTTTCTAGTATGGGCGGTATGTATGATGTCAATTCGATCAATGGTCGATTCATAGCTAACTGTATGTGTACCAGGTGCTGGATCCATTCTTTCTGAATGGATGGTTAAATCGGTGGGGCTAGCTGAAGCTGCGTTCACCCATTTAGTTTTTCTACCTATTCTTTCTAAAATTTGTTCTGCTAAACTGATGGCCGTTCCGCTAGGCGCATCTTTTTTTTCGGTATGGTGCAATTCGGTCATAGACACATCATAATCGCCATACGGCTCCATTAATAAGGCAAGTTGCTTGTTTAATTCAAAAAACAAATTCACCCCAATACTATAATTGCTAGAATACACCAAACAGCCTTGGTGTTCGTTCACTAAAGCTGTCATTGAATCCCATTTTTCTAACCAACCCGTAGAGCCGCTTACAATAGGCACACCCCATTCCACACATTTGGTAATATTTTCGTAGGCGCTGTGTGGCCCAGTGAATTCAATGGCTACTTCTGCTTTTTGAAGATTGCTTTTTGTAAACTCATGGGCATTGCTAATGTCAATTTTTAAAACAATTTCATGACCTTTCGCTATAGCAATTTCTTCGATGGCCTTACCCATTTTCCCGTATCCAATAATTGCAATTTTCATACTGTTAGATTTTATTATTTTGCAGAACTCCCTTTAAAATTAAATTGTAACGACAAGCCAGACTGTTGTTGATAAGGTTGAACATAAGGGACTAGCTTAAATGATAAATTGTTGTTGATATCAAATTCTTTCAAGTGTCCTGAAACAGTAGCATCAACAATATTCACTCCCCAGGCCAAGATAAAATACATAATGGAATAGTCTCTATCTCTTCTAAATATATTTCTATAACTCTGCAGCGTGCCAATACTTAAATTGGTCAACCTAGGGTCCATTTTTGGAACATCTGACGCATCTCCATTACTTTCTTTAAATCTTGCTTCATAAGCAAATTTCATGCGTTGGTACCAATCGGTATTGTAGGCATAGGTATAGGCAGGAATGGCCAAAACGCCATAGACCAAAGGGATCTTCCAATATTGTTTGTTGTATGCTTGTCCCCAACCTGGAATCATGGCCGATCTTTTGGTGGCCCTGCTTGGTATATGGTGAACTAGGGTGTCTGCAATTTTAAGGTAGGCAGAATCTTGGCTCCAGGCAGTTTGCTGAAAAAATAAAATCAGCATAAATAATAATAATTGCCTCATCCTGTAAATTCCTTTATGATAAAAAATGCGAACTAGCTAATGCTTAATTGCATTGCTTCTAAAATTTTATTTAAACCGTTTAAGTCTGAATATTCGATGGTGATTTTGCCGCTGCCATTTTTTTGATGTTGCAAAATGACTTTGGTGGAAAGATGACTGGTTAATTTATCCTCTAGTTTTTTATAGACCGGAGAAAGCTGATTTTTATTGGCTCCGATGCTAGTTACAGAAGAAATTGGTTTGCCTGCTTGATTCATTTTTCTGATCAAGTCCTCAGTTTGGCGAACCGTTAAACCTCTTTCAGTAATTTCTTTAAATAAAAACAATTGCTTGTCCACTTCCTTTCCAATCAACATCTTGGCCAAGCTTACACTTAAACTTCCATTGCGCACTGCGGCTTGAATATTGGGAGGAAGCTCTAATAGTCGGATGTAGTTAGAAATAGTAGACCTGTCTTTACCCATTCTTTCTGCCACTTTTTCTTGGGTATAATTTAAATCTTCCATCATGCGTTGATAACTTAACGCAATCTCTATTTCATTTAAATCTTCTCTTTGTAAATTTTCCAACAAAGCCAATTCTAGTAATTCTTGGTCATTGCCCATGCGCACATAAGCAGGTAGGTCTGTCAAACCTGCTAATTTAGCTGCTCTAAAACGGCGTTCCCCTGCAATCAACTGATACTTGCCATTGGTCAATTGAGCCACCGTAATGGGTTGTATCAAGTCGTGTATTTGAATAGAACTAGCTAATTCTTTTAAAGCTTTTTCATCAAAATCTTTTCTTGGATTCTTTGGGTTGACTACAATGTCTTGTAAGGCAATACGATTGCTTGCTACTGCCTTCTCTTTTATTGCTGCAGGTGTATTGACTGCAGGATTTTTATAATCTGTTTCAATACTTTGCAATAGGGAGCGAAGTCCTTTGCCAATGAGGTCTTTATTGGGTGTGCTCTTGCTCATAGTTAATCAATTATACGCTCGGCATTACTCATATTGGTCATGCCATTTTTTTGTAAAATTTCTTTTGCTAAATTTAAATAGTTGACAGTGCCTTTGGAATCAGCATCGTATAAAATAACTGGCTTGCCCACACTTGGTGCTTCGCTCAATCTGGTATTTCTATGGATGATGGTAGCAAAAACCATTTCGTCAAAATGTTTTCTCACTTCACTAACCACTTGATTGCTTAAACGCAATCTTCCATCGTACATGGTCATCAATATGCCTTCGATTTGTAATTCTGGATTCAATCTGCTTTGTACAATCTTAATGGTATTCAATAATTTACCCAATCCTTCTAAAGCAAAAAATTCGCATTGAACAGGAACAATTACACTGTCTGCAGCAACTAAGGCATTGACGGTGATTAATCCCAAAGAAGGCAAGCAGTCAATGATGATAAAATCGTATTGATCTTTAATGGGAATCAACAATTCTTTTAATACATTCTCTCTATTGGGCAAATTTACTAATTCAATTTCTGCCCCTACTAAATCGATATGAGAAGGAATGACATCTAAATGTGGAATTTCTGATTTTAATATGATATCAGCTAAGGGCGTTTGGTTGATCATGCCATCATATAAACTGGTGGTAATATTGTGTAAATCGAAACCTACACCGGTCGTACTGTTGGCTTGTGGATCGGCGTCAATGAGCAAGGTTTTAAATTCTAAAACAGCCAAACTTGCCGCAATATTGATGGCAGAAGTTGTTTTACCAACACCTCCTTTTTGATTCGCTATTCCTATTATTCTTGCCATAAAATGGGTATCCTTAATTTCTGCCAAAAATAAGGGATAAATGGTAACAATTTGGGATTAAATTGGCTATTAATGAGGCTTTTGGCCCTAATTTTGCGTTTTAAATAATTCTATGCGAAGTCCTCTTTTTCTTTTCATCCTAGTAACGGTATTGATACTCATTGACTTTTATATTTACGCCGTTTTAAAGACCTTACTTCAGTCAGCTAGCATGGGTACCAGAAGCTTTATTGGCATTCTTTATTGGACCTTATGTGTGCTAAGTGTGGGCTCATTTTTATTGTTCCCTTTTATTGTGAACCCTTATTTTAAGCAATATATTTTTTCCATTGGTATTGGCTGGGTTTTGACTCAACTATTCATGGTCTTATTTTTCTTAGTAGATGATCTCCGAAGAGGGGCCTTTTGGACCATGGGGCAGGTGGCTTCTGCAGCGGGCGCCAAATTTTTAAATACAGAAAAAGGCATTCCAAGATCTACTTTTTTGAGTTGGTTAGGGGTGGGCCTTTCCTCTACTTTATTTTTTTCCTTGCTGTATGGATTTGGCAACAAATACAAATACAACTTAACGAAGAAGAAAATTGCTTTGAATGGATTGTCTCCATCATTTAAAGGGTTCAAAATTATACATATCAGTGACATCCATAGTGGAAGTTTGAAGGACCATGCAGCGGTGCTTAAAGGAATAGAATTGATTCAAAAACAAAATGCTGATTTGATTTTATTTACAGGAGACTTAGTCAATGACCGAGCTACTGAAATGAAAGATTGGATGGAAGTATTTAGCCAAATCAAGGCACCACATGGAGTGTTCAGTACTTTAGGCAATCATGATTATGGAGATTATGTTCAATGGGAGACTGTTGCAGCAAAAAAACAAAACTTAGAAGATTTAAAAACCGTGCATTCGAATTTAGGGTGGAGATTACTGATGAATGAAAATGTTTTGATTCAAAAACAAGAAGCATCAATTCGCTTGGTGGGTATTGAAAATTGGGGTGCCAAAGCAAGATTCCCTAAATATGGCAAGATGGATTTGGCCATGCAGGGAGTAAATGAAAAGGAAGTGATCATTTTAATGAGCCATGACCCTAGCCATTGGGAAGCGGAAATCATTCCAAAATATTCAGCCATTGATTTGATGTTGTCCGGTCATACCCATGGCATGCAATTTGGTTTAGAAAATCCTTATTTTAAATGGAGTCCAGTACAATGGGTATACAAACAATGGGCGGGCTTGTACCAAGTAAAACAACAGCAATTGTATGTGAATAGGGGTTTTGGTTTTTTAGGCTATCCTGGAAGAGTAGGGATAATGCCCGAAATAACTTTAATTGAATTGGTCTAGTTATTTAGATTTATTTTTGTACTGAAATTAAATTCATTGTATGAAAAAATTAGTCATTGTATTCATAAGTTTCTTGGTATTAAAAGCCCAAGCACAAGATAAATTTGCGATTGGAATTAAAGTAGGGCAAAACTTTTCAAGTGTGAATAATGTCAATGTAGATCATAATTCGGCTTCCTATCATATTGGGGCAACGGCAGTAATTGGTATTGGTCCTATGTTTAGTATTGCACCTGAAGTTATTTTAACACAGACTAAATTAGAAGCTAACCCTTCGGTATTGGCTTTAGCATTTGATCCAACATTTAAACCAGAGACTTTTCATTTAAATTATGTGGCCATTCCAGTATTGGCTCAATTTAAACCTTTTAAAAGTTTATTATTTCAAGCAGGTCCTCAATACAGCATCTTATTGGATCAGAAAAAAGACGGAACTGAAACGGCTAGAACTGCTTTTAGTAGTGGAGAATTTGCACTCGTAGGCGGTGCAAAAATTGACTTGGGTGGATTCTTTTTATATGGTCGCTATGTGATAGGCATGAACAATATTGGCTCGGCAGGCGAGGGGGTAAAAAATTTACAAGACCAAGGCACTTGGAAAACACGCCAATGGCAGCTTGGTGTTGGGTTGAGTTTATTTAATTTTTAATTGCGCTTTTATAGAGGCTATGTTTAATTCAGTTGCTTTTAATACCGCATTTTGTTCCTTGATAAAACCATTGTCATTTAAATCACCTACTACTGCAATCATTTCTGCTTCATTTTCATAGACCATCTTTCTAAATGGATTGCTATAGTCTTTAGCTCTGGTTTTTTGAATACGATCGGTGATTTCTGATTTTATTTTCAAGTATTCATCCAACCAAATACCCACTTGCTTTAAACCAATAGTGGCTATTTTTTTCTTGGTGATAATTTCCAAAGCCATCAAAGCATGATTTTTTCTTTTGTCTAAGTATTTGCTTGAAGCGACTTCGTAAAATTCATGTATTTGATCCCAGCTTTCTATACTATCGTTTTTTATTTTACTTAATAAAGCCTTGACAGATTTTTCAGGGATCAATTGTCCACCTACATTCACCCAGCTAGCTTCGGTATAATTAACTACTAAATTGTTTATTTGACTTAAACTGGCCTTCCCTTCTTTTTTATTGATAAGGGCAATCAATGCTTCCATGCCATAGAGGAAGATCATTTTTTCAAACATATGGTAAGCATCATAACACTTGATCAACCTGGTTTTACGCTTGCTGTTTTCAAAAGAACTTGCATAAACCGATAAATCATCTATTTCCTTTTTTGTTTTATTAGCTAGTAGGTTTTCACCTAATGCGAGGTATTGATCATCAGTCAATGCTTTGCTTCTTTTATTTCCATCATGGTAGGCCTTGGCTACTTCTATGGCGATAATTTTTCTAGATTGAATCAGTTCATTCACCGAATCTGGCGCTAAATAATCGTATTCAAATAGAGGCATTTTTTGAGCTCTTTTATCTCTGTCTACATATTTCCAAGCATTTCTTGCCAAAGCATAAAAATTATATAAAAACCAATAACCTGGCATGACAATTAATTCATCTTTTAAAGGATCGTTGCTGATCAAAGAAAAAGGAATAGGGATATTCAATTCATAATTGTAATCTCCTTTATTGAGTAGTGCAAAGCTTGCAAAAATAGAATTGTGTTTTACACTTACGCACAAGCCAGGCCAAAAGCCCCTACCCATAATCACTTCGCCATCTGCACCGCGGCTATTGTGGTTAGACCCAAGGGTAGCGCCAGCGGCAATATTGCTCTGTCCCATCACCAGTGCGGCGCATAAAAAGGAATTGTTGTGGTGTTGTTCGTGCGCAGGAAAAATCAAGGAGTTCAAAACTTCACAGCAAGAAATGGTGGCATTAGGACCTAAGAATGAATTGATCAATCTTGCACCATATTTTAGTTGGGAATGATCTGATAAAATAAATCTAACGGCTTTGATGCCATAAAATATTCTACAACCAAAACCAATTACCCCATTCACTAATTCGCAACCTTCTCCAATTTGAGTGCGACCTTCTGGAGATGAATTGATGGTTACATTTTTTATTTTATTAGCGCCCTTTAAATAAGCATCCGACCCAATCCAAACGTCTTTGATGATTTTACAATTTTTAATAACGGTGCGGTCGCCCACTTTTCCGTAGTAGCCTAATTTATTGTCAAATCTTTTTTCAGTTAGGCTGATGAATTTTTTTTGCAATACCTCATCCTGTCTATTTCTTGTCCACAAGTAAGCATCCCCTGCAGTCATCCCATTAAAGGGCAATACTTTCCGCCCCGTGTTTTCATTGCAAAGCTCCATCCAGATTCTTACAGATTCTGCTTCTCCTTTTTTGATGATACCATTGCCAAATTTTGAATGATTGGTCGTGACAATTTCATTGACATTGGTAATGATGACTTCGTTGCCAATAATATAATGCGATAAGTAATTGACATTGTGAATGGCTACATTGTTGCCAAAGTCGGCACTGATGATGGTCGAATTGTAAATACCCACAGGCACGACTAAATCACTAAAACATAAACAATTGGCTTCTAAGTCACCAATACGCACTAATCCAAAGAAAGAACAATTTTTAACCAGCTCTGGGTTGAAGGCATTAGATACTAATAGCTTGGTCCAATCATCACTGGTATTGCCATTGCGCACCAATATTTCAATTTCCAAAGCAGTCAAACCTCTATGTTTAATATTGCTTCTGTTTTGCTGATTGCGCAAATAGTATTCGTCTTTTCCTTTGGGCAAATCTTTGATAAAACCATAGCCCAGTTGTTGAACGGGCATTTTTCTAATATTGTTCATCATTCGTTTATTTAAATAAATTGGGATGTGCTTTATCCCAAGTCGTATTATTTTGGTAGGTTTTGGCGATGGATAAGATGGTGGCTTCGTCATATAAATTACCCACAAAACTAATACCCGTAGGTAGATTATTTTTTTTATCAAAACCTGTAGGTACACAAACTACAGGATGTCCTGTTAAATTGGTAATGGCCGATTGATTCCCATCACCTCTGGAAGGACAGATGATGACATCGTATTTTTGCATCACTTCATTTACTTTTTGCATTAAAAGATATCGATGTCTTTGTGCATTAATGTATTCAACAGCGGGCACAAATCGGGCGGTTCTAAATTGATTGGGCCAATCGTATTTTGTTTGCCTGGTGAGTTGGTCATCCATATTCAATCTGGTCATTTCATCAAACTGCGCTGCACATTCAACACCAATGACCACATCCATGATATTAAAATTGTAAACACCACTGTCTGGAAAATCCACTGGAATTAATTGAACCCCTAATTTTTTAAATGTTTCCAATACTTTGAATTCATTTCTGCTGGTATCTTTTATTTTATCAAAGTAATTTTTCGCGTAGGCAATTCTAAGTTTTTTAATGTCTTTATTTGGACTATAATTAAAAGGCTTGTTCACTGCACTTCCATCTTTACCATCCGTGCCATGGATATAATTAAATACAACCGCGGCATCTTCTGCAGAACGGCAAATCGGCCCCACTTTGTCCAAGCTATAACTCAATGCCATGGCGCCTGTTCTGCTAATGCTTCCAAAAGTAGGTCTTAGCCCAGTGGCCCCACAGGTAGTAGAAGGTGAAACAATACTTCCCCAGGTTTCTGTACCAATCGCAAAGGGTACCAATCCTGCAACAGTGGCAGCAGTGGAGCCTGCGGATGACCCAGAGGAACCATAGTTTAAGTTCCATGGATTTTTAGTTCGCCCTCCATACCAATAGTCACCCATGGCTAAAGCGCCCAAAGTAAATTTAGCTACTAGTACAGCACCTGCTGCTTGCAATTGCGTATATACAAATGCATCTTGATCAATGGTTTGATCTTTATAAGGTGCAGCGCCCCAAGTGGTCTTGGTTCCTTTGACTGCAAATAAATCTTTTAAACCATAAGGTATACCATGCAATAGGCCTCGGTATTTTCCTTGGGCAATTTCTTCGTCGGCTTTTTTTGCTTGCTGATAAGCAATATCTTCCTGTAGGCTAATTACACATTGTAGCGTGTCGCCCCATTTTTTTATTCTTTCTATAAAAAATTTTGTCAGTACCAGGGAAGTGATTTTTTTATACTTTATTAAAGAAGCCAATTGTTCTATAGAATAAAATGCCAATTCGTTTTTATTCACTGGTAAGTTGACTGCTTTGTCTAATGGCCAATTGATGGGTGATTGTACTTGGTTAAAATGCATACCAGGTAAAACTGGTGTTTGCCATAAACTTAAGGGGACACTATTTTGCAATTTTAAGCCGTGCATAGCTTTATAATTGGCTAAATTATCCACTACATCGGAATACAAAGTATCAATTTCTTTGGTGGTAAAACTTAGATCAAAGACTTTAGCTGTGCCAATCAAATCTGTTTTTTGAATGGAACTGTCTTGTGCAGCAAGGGCCATAAAAATCAATAAAAAGTAGAAGGTAAAAATAGTACGCATGATAAACTGATTAAGTTTATCAAAGGTAATATTACCTATTTGGTTTTGGGCTACTAAAACGTCTTTTTTGACCCCCATTATTCATGGCCTTGGACCTGGCATGACCAGAATTGCCTCTGCCTTGTTGTTTGGCTTCTTTGATGGGATTAAAATTGGTCATGGGGAAGGGGTGATTTTCAATCACAGGTATTTTTTTAGCAATCAATTTTTCTATGTCTTTCAAGAAGGCTCTTTCCTCAGCATCACAAAAGGATATGGCAGTTCCATTAGCACCTGCACGACCTGTTCTGCCAATTCGGTGCACATAGGTTTCTGGAATATTAGGAATTTCATAATTGACTACATAGGCCAATTCATCCACATCAATACCTCTGGCAGCAATATCGGTGGCCACTAATACACGTGTAGTTTGCGCTTTAAAATTGGTCAATGCTCTTTGACGTGCATTTTGTGCTTTATTGCCATGAATGGCTTCTGCTTTAATATTGTTCTTGGTTAGTAAGTTCACCACTTTGTCTGCACCATGTTTGGTTCTTGTAAAAACTAAGGCGGTTTTAATGGCTGTATTTTTTAGAATTTCAATGAGCAGTGCATTTTTATTTACTTTATCTACGAAATAAACGGATTGCTCAATAATATCAACCGTAGAAGATACAGGGGTAACACTTACTTTTAAGGGATGAAATAGTATGGTATTGGCCAAATTGACAATTTCAGGAGGCATGGTGGCTGAGAAGAATAGTGATTGTCTTTTTTTAGGTAGTACGGCCAATAATTTTTTAACATCATGTACAAAGCCCATGTCCAACATTCTATCTGCTTCATCCAATACAAATATTTCTACTTCTCTAATATTTAAGTATCCTTGGTTCATCAAATCCAATAATCTTCCTGGGGTAGCAATCACTACATCTACGCCATTTTTTAAAGCGGTTACTTGTGGACCTTGTCCAACACCGCCAAAAATTACGGTACAATTTAAACCAGTATGTCTTCCATAAGCATTAAAGCTTTCTCCAATTTGTATGGCTAGTTCTCTGGTAGGAGTAACAATTAAACTTCTGATTTTTTTTCTTTTTTCTGCAGTCTTATTTTTAACTAATAGCTGTAAAATGGGGAGGGTAAAAGCTGCGGTTTTACCAGTGCCTGTTTGGGCGCAGCCCAATAAATCTTTTCCTTCTAATACAATGGGAATGGATTCCGCTTGAATAGGGGTGGGGGTAGTATAGCCTTCTTCTTGAATGGCTTTTAAAAGGGGCTCTATAAGACCTAGGGTCTGAAAATTCGTGTTCATAATAGGCTGCAAGGTAGTGCATTTAAATTTGGGCACTAATTTGACTCAAAATAAGAATGGGCAGCCACCTTATTCATCTTTATAAGGTAACTGCCCATTCAAGTATAAAAAACTATTTATTTTTTACTAGCCGCCCAAAGATCCATCTTGGCTTCAAAAACATTTAAAGGTAAAGAGCCATCTTTAAGCACTTCGGTATGAAATTCAGCCACATTAAACTTGCCTCCTAATTCATTTTCGTACTTAGTTCTTAAGGCTCTAATTTTCATGGCACCCACTTTATACCCCAAGGCTTGTCCTGGGTTACTCATGTACCTTTCAATTTCGGCGGTGGCACCTTGTTCACTAATAGGTTCGTTGTCCATCATATATTTGATAGCCTCTTCTCTGCTCATGTTTTTGGTATGAATGGCTACATCCACCACCAAGCGAATGGCACGGTGAATTTCATCACCCAAGGCACCAAAATATTGGTAAGGGTCTTTGTACAAGCCCAATTCTTTACCAAGTGATTCACAATACAAGGCCCAGCCTTCCACATAGGCATTGTGGCCACCGTATCTTCTAAAATTAGGAAGTTGTGTATTTTCTTGTGTTAAGGAAATTTGATAGTGATGACCTGGGATGGCTTCATGTAGGAACAAAGATTCCATACCCGAAGTGGTATTGAATTTAGTTGCATCTAAAATAGGCACATAAAAAATACCCGGTCTAGTGCCGTCCGCTGAACCTGAATTGTATTCTGCACTGGCAGAAGCGGCTCTAAAATCTTCTGTTTGTCTAATTTCAAAAGGTGTTTTAGGGGCGTGTTCAAACAATTTAATTAAGTTGGGTTGCATTCTTTGGTGAATGTTTTCAAAGGCAGCCAATACTTCTTTAGGAGCATGATAAGGAGTGAATTTTTTATCTTCACTTAAATAAGCAAAGAATGATTTTAAATCACCCTTGTAGCCCACAAGGTTTTGTATGCTGTCCATTGCTTTTCTAATTCTAGCCACTTCACTTAATCCTGTTTGATAAATATCTTCTGGTGTTCTGTTGGTAGTAGTTTGTTGCTTTACTTGAAAAGCATACATTTCAACACCTCCTGGTAAAGAAGACAATCCTGAACTAGTTCTAGTTTTTGGCAAGTATTCGTTTTGTAAAAAATCGGCCAACTTTTTGTATGTAGGAACAATTACAGTAAGAATGGAAGCTTCATATTCCTTGGCCAATCTTTCTTTATCAGCGGCAGAAAAACTAGCAGGCAATAAATTGATGGGTCCGTAGAACAAACTTTTTTTAGCATCGGTTACTACCATGCTTTGCATTTGTGGAATCATTTTGATCACCAATGATTTTGGAAATACGATTCCAGCCTTCATCCCTAATTTGAAATTTCCTATAGCGGTATCGGCCCATACAGAAAAAGCGTTTACTCTTTTTAACCAATCCTCATAATCTTTTACTTTTTTGAAAGGTTGGGCACCAGTGCCTGAGCCAAATTGAGCGATAATTAAGGGTAAGGAGTTCATTTGATTAAAGGGAAGGTATTCAAAATGAAATTTGCTACCCTCTAAATTTATTTCTAATTGATCTTTTAAAACGTCAAAAGAAAGTTGATCATTGGCGCTTAAACTAGCACGGTCGTAATTTTTTAAACTATCTAAAAAACGTTGATTGAATTTTTTATATTCTTCCATAGTGGCGATAGCGCCATCATTGGGCAATAAGTCATTGTATCTTTCGTCACCAATTATGGTGGCATTTAGTGGGCTTTGTTTTAAACCTTCTTGATAATATAATTCGGTGAGTGCTGCAAAGCCTTTGTTGGCTTCGGTATTACTACTAGGTCCATTTTGCTGGCAAGCCAGTAGGGTGCTTGTTAATAATAAAGCAAATACAATTTTTTTCATTTTACTTGGTTTTGGTAAAAATAAGCAAAATTGTAAGAATTTGAACAGGGAAATATCCTTAAGATTATTTGATTTTTAGAATACTTTGCTAAAGAATTGAAGGAAATAGAAATTAATAAAACGAGAAGGATAGTTCTATTAAAATGTTTCACATTTTTTAATTAACGAAACAAGCATATTCCTGATAAAATTTCCATTTATTTTTAGACTTTTTTAAAAAAAATGATACCAAACCCTGATCCCGATACGAGATGATTAAACACAGTGTAAAATTACGAAAAAACATAGGCTTAGCTATTTCATTTACACCTAATTCTCTATATTTTTTAACAGCGTTAGAATAAATTTTTATTTTTGAATTTTTATCTATCTTGGTAAGATTATTTGTAGTGTCAAATAAAAGTTTATTTTTAAACTGATTTTTTTCCTTCTCAGTAAAGAAGCTATTTTTTGCAAATGAATGAGATGAATCTTCAGTGCTAATTAAAAAGTCATAATAATAATTATAAGTACTAAAATTTCTAGGCAGTAGTAAAGTATCATTTCTAAAATTAAAAATAACATTAATTTTAGGATCTTTACTTGACAAGGAATTTAATACTTTTATTATTTCATTAGATTCTCTTTTTGAATATTGAGCAAAAGAATTTTTTGTAAAACTTGTAAATATAAGTATTGTAAATAATTTTAATAAATATTTCATTTTTTAATTTTTATTTTTATTTGCTGAACAAGGCATTTGTCTTGCATATTCAGAATCTGGATATAATCCCATCACCGATGTATTATGCCAAAAATTATTTTGATTTGCATCTGAAGAAAATCCTAAATCGAGACTATCTAGGGTTTGATTAAATACATCAACTGGTATATTGCCTGCACTTAAATCATTGCCAACTGAACTAAATAGATCTTCTAAGGTCAAAGCTTCTGCAAGTCCTGGATGTGCTTTTAAAGTCGGGTAGATTTTAACCAAAGTATTCGCCATATTATTAATATATGACTTTAACAACGTAACATGTCCTATGAGTGATTGATCTGTTTGGGTTTTGTATTTTTGTATTAGAGTGCTATGTAATACTTCATGCATTATTGTTAATGTTTGACTTTCTTGAGAATATTGACTAAGTTTTGTTGCATTTAATTTTACATTTAAATTATCATAATTTGGGATACCATTATCAATTCCTGCACTACCTAAACTTGGGTTTCCATTTCTATCTTTTAGATTATTATCTTCTATAAATGTTATATTTATTTTATCACTAACTCCAAAAGTTGATACTAATATATTTCCAATGTTCCCATTCAAGTCGTTTGAATTAATAAGTCGATTAATTAATTCTTTCAAACAAGGACTTTTAATATCAATAGTGATAATATCATCTGGTGATTTTCTACTTGCACCAGAGCCGCCACCCCCTCCTTGAGGGGCAGTTCCGCAATTTGATTTAATTCTGATTGAATCTTGAGTTAGTTTAATTGAATTAAAACATTCGTCACTACAGGTGGTTCCAATATAATCCCAATCGGAGGAGCCGTCTTTATACCAGGTGACCAAATACCAATTTTTACAGCCATTTGGCTTCACCAATTTTGATTCATTACTATTTGATTTAATTTGCGAGGGATTGCTTGCCGGATTCTCATTGTATGAACTAGTTACTCTTTTTTCATATTTTCTTTCTCCATTTTTATAGCCAAATTCCCATAATAAATTGTTGGAAATAGTATAAGCCCTTATAAAACCTGTGTAATCGCTTAAATTTTTCTTGTAGAAGCCTGTAATAATATCGATTGGCCTATTAAAGGAGGTAGCTGTGGTATGATGAATTGCAGACTTATTATTGGTTGGCATTTCAGTAATAAGGCTATAATATATTTTTTGCGTTTTATTATTAAACAAAAATGTCATACCTATATTATTTGCATTGTAATTTAAAGGTACATAAATTATTTTTACAAGGTTTGATATTGCGACTTCGGTAACCCTATTCCAATCAGCTTTATTAACCAAAGTATCAAAAAACTTAGTAGCTGAAGGGTCAATATTTTTCTGTTGATTTAAATAACTAACCAACATTTCTTTTGTTGATTGATCGTTGTTCGTTAAACTAAAAACATCTTGCCTTTTACAAGAAATTAAATTTATAATGCTGAAAGTAATGAGGAGAAGTAATTTTAATGGGAGTAATTTTTTCATTTGGTATTTTTTGTAAATTTTAAAAAACGCATAATTAATATTAGGCGCTTAAAATGGATCAAACAAATCTCCAAATGTGCACAAAAATTTATTTTAAGTATAACATAGTATGTATTCTATGTGAAAAAAAGGATTAAGAATTATTGATTTTATTTTTTCTAATTTGATAACAATGAATTATTTAAAATTAATTTAGAGTGATTTCTTTTTTTTTGAGATTAAATTCTAAATAATTTATGTGAATAAAAATTTGCTATAATTTTAATTTCTTAAAATATTTTAATAAGATTTTGTTTACTAAAGCGCGGCAATTAATCCTATTAATTACAATAGTTTAAAAATCAGCTAAAAAATTATTCCTGATTTTGGTTATTCCACCGTTACACTTTTAGCTAAATTGCGCGGCTTGTCTACATCAATGCCTTTGGCCACACCTACATAATAACTTAGTAGTTGCATGGGTACTACGCTCAATAAAGGCGCAATTACTTCGTCTATTTCGGGAACATACATAATATTTTCAGAAAGGGTAGGAAGGGTTTGATCTCCTATGCTAGCAACTGCAATGATTTGCCCTTTTCTGGCCTTGATTTCTTGTATGTTGGAAACGACTTTATCGTAATAAACATCCTTGGTGGCAATAAATACAACAGGCAAGGTTGCATCTACTAAGGCAATAGGGCCATGTTTCATTTCGGCAGCAGGATAGCCTTCGGCATGGATATAAGTAATCTCTTTTAATTTTAAAGCACCTTCTAAGGCTATAGGAAAATTGTAGCCTCGGCCTAAATATAAAAAGTCTTTGGCGTCTTTATATTTCAATGCAATTTTTTGTATCACCGATGTATCTGCTAAAATTTCTTTTACTTTTTCGGGCACTGAAGCCAATTCTTTCACTAAATGTAAATATCTATCATTGCTAATACTTCCTTTGGCTTTTGCCATTTTAAGTGCAATCATGGCTAGTACCGTCAATTGTCCAGTAAAGGCTTTTGTACTGGCTACGCCAATTTCAGGGCCTGCATGGGTGTAGGCACCTGCATGACTTAACCTGGCAATACTGCTGCCCACTGCATTCACAATACCAAATATGAAGGCCCCTTTTTCTTTGGCACTTTCTAAAGCCACCAAGGTGTCTGCTGTTTCTCCACTTTGAGAAATAGCAATAATTACATCACCGGGATGAATCACTGGATTGCGGTACCTAAATTCGGAAGCGTATTCCACTTCCACGGGTATGCGACAAAGTTCTTCAATCAAATATTCTGCGTATAAACCTGCATGCCAGCTGGTGCCGCAGGCTACTATAATAATTCTGGATGCTTTAGTTAGTGCTTCGATATGATTGTCTACGCCCGCCATCACAATTTGTTCTTGTTCTACCAATAATCTTCCTCTCAAACAATCGTAAATAGTTTCAGGTTGTTCAAAAATTTCTTTGAGCATGAAATGATCATAGCCACCTTTTTCAATGGCTGCTAGTTCCATGTCCAATTTTTGAATGAATGGGGTTTGTTTTTCGTTGCCTAAATTCTTTAAAATAAGTTCATCTTTTTTTACAATCGCAATTTCATAATCATTCACATACACGACTTCTTTGGTGTATTCAATAATAGGAGAGGCGTCGCTGGCTAAAAAATGTTCGTTCTTGCCAATGCCAATCACCAAGGGACTTCCCTTGCGCGCTGCAATAATGGTTTCGGGATCGTCTTGGTCAATCAATAAAATACAATAAGCCCCTACAATTCTTTTTAAAGCAATTCTCAAGGCTTCTTCTAAACTACTTTTATTGTTGTCTTGAATGTCTTGAATAAAATTCAACAATACTTCGGTATCGGTATCGCTTTTAAAAGTATAGCCTTTGGATAGCAATTCTTTTTTTATGGCCGCATAGTTTTCTATGATGCCATTGTGCAACATGGCCAGTCTTCCATTATTAGATAAATGAGGATGCGCATTTCTATCAGAAGGTTCTCCATGGGTCGCCCAACGGGTATGTCCAATTGCAATATTGGAATGTAAATTTTTACCAATGACTGCTTCTTCCAATTCAGCTACTTTGCCTTTTTTCTTATGTACTTGTAATTTTCCATCCTGAATGATGGCCACTCCAGTGCTGTCATAACCACGGTATTCTAAACGTCTTAAACCTTTAATAACGATAGGGTATGCTTCTCTATTTCCAATGTATCCTACAATGCCACACATATTATTTAATTTGGATGATTATTCGATTATTTATGCGAAATTAGACTTTAATACTTTAATGAATGTTAGCATTGCAAAATTTTGATTTTAATCAGGATTATTCCTTAGAAAATGAAAGAGTCTTATTAAGGCCTTTGGTGTTCAGCGACCTGCCTTATTTGGAAAAATATGTACTAGAAGAACCCGATTTATGGCAGTTTTCCTTAGTGGCCATCCAAGATAAAGCCGATCTAGAAAAATACATCCATGATGCCATCGAAGCAAGGAATCAAAAAACGGCCTATCCTTATATTGTATTGGACAAATTAACTCAAACTTATGTGGGGGTTACCCGTTTTTATGATATACAATTGGCTTTTGCGACCACCCAATTAGGCTATACCTGGTATAGTAAAAAAGTATGGGGTACTGGATTGAATCAAGCCTGTAAATTTTTATTGTTGGAATTTGCTTTTGAAAAAATGGGTTTTGAAAGGGTGGAATTTAGGGCCGATAACAATAATAAAAGAAGTATTGCCGCTATGCAAAAAATTGGCTGTACAGTAGAAGGTGTATTAAGAAATCATTTACCTATGCCAGGAGGTAAAAGACGAGACTCCATTGTGCTTAGTATTTTGAAGGAAGAATGGACCAACAAGGTGAAGACTAATTTAGCTGCGCAACTAAAGTAAGGTTCCTTTTAAGATAAGCAAGGCCACAGAGAAATAAATTACTAGGGCAGTTACATCCACCAAGGTAGCAACAAATGGTGCAGAAGAGGCAGCAGGGTCAGCGCCTAATTTTTTAAGTACAATGGGCAACATGGATCCTGCAATGGTTCCCCATATAACCACCCCCAACAAAGTAAACCCAATGGTAATTGCTACTAATATAGGATGTAAGCCATAATAGCCAGGCTTCATAAAATGCCAAATCATAATTCTAAAAAAACCAATTAATCCCAGTACAGTACCAAGCATCAATCCACTAGAAAGTTCACGTCTTAAAATTTTCCACCAATCTTCAATGGTAATTTCACCAATAGACATGGCTTGTATAATAAGGGTAGAAGCTTGTGAACCGGAATTGCCCCCACTAGATAAAATCAATGGAATGAACAAGGCCAATACCACTGCTTTTTGTATCTCCCCTTCAAAATAACCCATAGCGGTTGCGGTAAACATTTCTCCTAAAAATAAGATCACCAACCAAGTAATTCTTTTCTTAAAAAGCTTAGTCAATGAAATATCTAAATAAGGTTCATTCAAGGCTTCGGTACCTCCCATTTTTTGCATATCCTCGCTGAACTCTTCGTTGGTCACCCATAAGATATCATCGATGGTCACAATACCTAACAAAACATCGTTGTCATCTACAACAGGCAAGGCGGTACGGTTATTCATTTTAAATACCTGACTGGCATGTTCCTGATCTTCATATACATTCAATGCCACATAACGGCCATCAATAATGTCTTTGATTATAGCATCGGGTTGTTCTATCAGCACATCACGAATACGAATATCATCTACCAAGCATCCATTCTCGTCAATGATATAAATTACATCAATAGTTTCGTATTTCTTTCCATATTTACGAATGTTATTTAATACTTCTGCCACTGTGTAATGCGCATACACATAAACATAATCAGGGGTCATCAAACGGCCCACACTGTCCTCAGGGTAGCCTAAAAGTGATAAAGTAATTTTACGCTCTTCTGGGTCTAATAATTTTATTAAGTCACGTATGGCAGCTTTAGGTAATTCTTCTAAAAAGTCGGTACGGTCATCTGGAGGTAGTTCATTTAAGATTTTGGCTGTTTTGCGTGCAGGCAATTCCTTGATGATGTCCTTTTGTTGATTGATGTCCAATATCTTAAAAACACTTACCGCACGGTGCACAGTCATGTTGTCAATAATAGTAGCTTCGTTTTCTGGGAACTCATTCACTAGCTCCACTACATCGCTAATATTTTGTTCATCTAAAAATTCTTTTAATAGATGCATGTCATTCTTGGCTAAAGTATCCAAGAATACTTCAGATAGATTAATTTCTTCTGTTTCTAATTCAACTGACATGGGTGCAAGTTAAGAAAAATACTAAAGGATGCCTTATATTTATAGTATGATTCTACCATTTCTTACCATTGCGCCATCCCCAAGTAGAGGACGAGGGGTTTATACAACAGCGCCCATTGCAGCAAATACGGTGATTGAAATTGCGCCTGTTATTGTGGTGGATAAAATTCAAAGAGTAAAATTGGAAGAGACTTTATTGTATGATTATATTTTTGAATGGGGGGAAGATCATCAAAGTGCAGCGATTGGCCTAGGGTACATTTCTATTTACAATCATGCTATTGAGCCCAATTGTAGGTACGATATGGATTATGAGGCGCTAACCATCAGTATTAAAACCACTAAAAAAATTGCGGTTGGAGAGGAATTATTCATTAATTATAATGCAGAGGGGGCGGAAGAAAAGCCAGTATGGTTTGAGCTACATTAATTTTTGGTGAGCTTTATTTTTTAGTAAAACAATAAGCAAACAGGCATGGATACTTTTATAGTGTTGCCTGTAGTCATCAATTCACCAGTAATTGAGTTTCGTTTAAATACCACAATATTATCCGTGTTTTGATTGGCCACCAAAACCCAATGGCCATCTTGGCTAATGGTAAAATTACGAGGGGCACTGCCTTGTGTAGGATAATAAGCAATCCGCTTTTCATCTAATTTGCCATTTTTCAAAACGGGTAATTTTACAATATTATTTTCTGTGCCTCTATTGGTAGCGTATAAGAATAAACCATCTGGCGACAAATGAATGTCTGCACTTCCATGGTCTTCTTTTGAATTGGCAGGATGAAGGGCAATTTTTTGAATAAAATTAGCTATTCCTTTAGAGAAAGTATATACACTGATGCTACCCGTTAATTCTTCGATTAAATAAATGAATTTACCATTGTTTGAAAATGCCAAATGACGTGGCCCTGCGCCTGGAGTGGTAGTTATATTTTTATTTTTTAGTAGGTCTAATGGTGGTCCATTTTTTATTTGGTAGGGATAGATAGTAACTTGATCCATACCTAAATCAGGCGTTAATAAATATTTCCCATCAGGAGAAAAAAACAAGCCATGTACATGTGCTTTTTCTTGCCGATCCTTATTGATGCTGCTACCACTGTGTTGAATAAATTGTTGTGGATTGGATAAGCGACCATCGGCGAATCGGTGATAGCTTGTAATACTGCCACCTGTATAATTGGCTACAAATAAATTTTGTTGATCAGGGCTAAGGCAAATATAACAAGGGTCAGCTCCTTTGCTGTCTTTATTTTGTACTAATTTAAGTTCATTGTTATTTAAAGTATATACACTAACACTGCCCGAAGCAGTTTCATTGACTGCATATACATTTTGTTTGTCTTTAGAGATGGTTAAGAAAGACGGATTCTTTGCACTATCGGTATGACTTATTTCAATGGCCTTACCCGTTGCAGTATCAAATTGAAATAAATAAATGCCCTTACTTCCTTTTTGGGTATAAGTGCCTACTAGTAGATTTGCATTTTGTGCACTGGTAGTATACTGTAGCATAAATAATAATACTACAATCAATAATTTTAATTTAGTCATGGCTAATTTTTACTGATAAACTCTTACATAATCCACCAGCATTCGAGCTGGGAAAATACTATTGTCGATGGTATTGCCCGCCATATTTCCGCCAACGGCAAAGTTTAAAATTAAAAACTGCGGTGTTACAAAAGGAAAGTAGTCGGTGTTTTTACTATCGCTGTTGACTGTTAGATAAAGTACATCATCAACATAAAAATTTAAGGCAGCCTTGCTCCAATCTAATTTATATACATGAAAAGAATCTGTGACATTGGCGATAATGGCTTTATTGGTTTTTTGCGTACCCATTGGCCAATTGTACATTTTTGAATGTGCCGACCAATTGATCTCATTTAAGTTTTTTCCAACATGTTCCATAATGTCTATTTCGCCACAAGTTGGCCAACCTACTTGTGGAATATTGCTACCCAACATCCAAATGGCGGGCCAGGTACCAATGCCCTTAGGTAGTTTTGCTCTAATTTCAAATCTGCCATAAGTCCAATCAAATTTCCCTTGGGTTAACATTCTAGCCGAAGTATAGTTTCTTCCGCCCAAACTTTCTTTCCTTGCTTCAATTACTAAATTCCCGTTCTCAATTCTAGCATTGCTATCACTATTGGTATAATATTCTAATTCATTGTTGCCCCATCCTCCATCTCCATTCCCAATATTGTAATTCCATTTGGTGGTATCTGGATGGCCTGGCGTATTAAATTCATCTGACCATACTAATTTTTTTGCAGTATCGGTGACTACAGGGGGAGTAGGTGTTGGTGTAATGGGGGTTTCAGCGACTACTTTTGGTGCCTCTTTTTGAGCACAAAAAGTCAAGGACATTACAGTTAATAGTAGAGATAAGGGTAGAATACGCATAATAACAATGGTTTGTTGTTTAAATTCGACTAATTAGTAAAGCAATTTAATCAAAATATTTCTTTTTTGTTGGGTAATTTACAAAAGGGTTGTAAATTCGCTGCATGACATTAAATAACCATACACATCATTTTCATTTGCCCTTCAAGAGGTAAGCTATGGGTGTAGGTATCTAACTATATTTATCCAAAGGGCTTACTATCAAGTAAGCCCTTTTTAGTGGGTATAGTTTCGAGTCAAAATAATAATTTAATAGAAATAAAAATAAGATGCGTTTAAAATTAGCCATACAGAAATCAGGTCGCTTGCACGATGATTCGATCACCTTGTTGAAAGAATCAGGTATTGATATAGGTAATGGGGTGAACAAACTAAAAGCAGAGGCTACCAATTTTCCTTTAGAGCTTTTCTTTTTGAGAGACGATGATATTCCTCAATATGTAGAAGATGGGGTAGCCGACATTGGCTTTGTAGGGGAGAATGTGGTGTATGAAAAAGCAAAAAAAGTAGAAGTGGCCTATGCGCTGGGCTTTGGTAAGTGCAGGTTAAGTTTTGCAGTTAAAAAAAATGAAACATTCACAGGGCCTAGTTATTTAGCAGGCAAAAAAATTGCCACTAGTTATCCCGTCTTGGTACAGAATTATTTAAATAAGAACAAGGTGCAAGCAGAGATTCATGAAATTAGTGGCAGTGTAGAAATAGCCCCTGGTATTGGACTTGCCGATATAATTTGTGATTTGGTCAGCAGTGGCTCTACTTTGTTTATGAATGGATTAAAAGAAGCAGAAACTATTTTAGATTCTCAAGCGGTACTGATTAAAAGAGCTACATTGGAACTAGGCCAGGCAGCCATCCTAGAAAAATTATTATTTAGAATTGAAGCTGTTAAAAAAGCAAAGCGAAACAAATATGTTTTATTAAATGCACCCAATGATCGCTTAGAGAAAATTATTTCGCTCTTGCCAGGAATGAAAAGTCCTACCATAGTAGCTTTGGCCACTCCAGGTTGGAGCAGTGTGCACAGTGTGATTGAGGAAAGTGATTTTTGGGAAATTATTGAAAAATTAAAAATGGCAGGTGCCGAAGGAATTTTAGTGGTACCAATCGAAAAAATGATATTGTAATGATTAAAGTATTTAATGAACCCAAGCCGCAGGATTGGCCAAGTTTGTTGGCGAGACCCGAGTTCGATGCCAGTCCTTTGCAGGCCAAGGTGAGAGAAATTTTATTGGCTGTGAAGCAAAGGGGAGATGCGGCTGTTGAGGAGTATACACTTGCTTTTGATAAAGTAACCATTAATAATTTTAAATTGAGTACTTCTGCTTTAGAAGCTGCTGAAAAAGTTTTACCCCCTGGTTTAAAAACCGCTATTCAATTAGCCAAGGTAAATATTGAAATATTTCATGGGGCACAAATTCAAAAAGAAGAAAGAATTGAAACCATGCCAGGTGTATGGTGTTGGAGAAAATCAGTGGGCATTGAAAAAGTAGGTATTTATATTCCTGGTGGTTCTGCTCCATTGTTTTCTAGTGTATTAATGTTAGGAATTCCTGCAAAATTAGCAGGTTGCAAAGAAATAATATTATGTACACCTCCTAATACAAAAGGAGAAATAGACCCAGCCATTTTATACGCAGCCTCTTTAGTGGGTGTAACTGCTGTTTATGCCATTGGTGGTGTGCAAGCAATTGGAGCGCTTGCTTATGGAACAAAATCTGTACCAAAAGTGCATAAAATATTTGGTCCAGGAAATCAGTATGTAACGGCTGCTAAACAAATGATTCAACAAGAAGGTGTGGCCATTGATCTACCCGCAGGTCCTAGTGAAGTATGTGTATACGCTGATGAAAATTGTATCCCCTCCTTTGTAGCTGCCGATTTATTATCACAAGCAGAACATGGAGCAGATAGTCAAGTAGTATTAATTGCAAACAGTATTGAATTGGTGGAAGAAGTTCAAAAAGAAATAGCAATGCAATTGGCTTTACTACCCAGGAAAGACTTAGCCAATAAAGCGCTTGATAATTCTAAAGCCATTGTGCTTTCGAATATGGAGGATGCGATTACAATGATTAATGAATATGCCCCCGAACATCTTATATTATCAATTAATAATGCTGCACAAATTGCAGATAAAATAATTAATGCAGGCTCCATTTTTATTGGCAACTATTCTCCTGAATCAGTGGGTGATTATGCCAGTGGCACCAATCATACCTTGCCTACCAATGGCTTTGCAAAAGCATACAGCGGTGTAAGTTTGGATAGTTTTGTAAAAAAAATAACCTTCCAGCAATTGACAGAAAGAGGCTTGACCAATATAGCCTCTACCGTAATGGAGATGGCAGCTGCAGAAGGTTTGCAAGCGCATAGCAAGGCAGTAGCATTAAGAGTGGATTGGATAAAATCAAAAATGTAAGACCATGAAATTTGATCTAAAAAAATTGGTAAGACCCAATATTGAAATCTTAAAAGCTTATTCTTCTGCTAAAGAAGAATATACTGGGGAAGCCAAAATTTTATTAGACGCGAATGAAAACAGCTTAGGATCGCCATTGACTAAATGGTACAACCGCTATCCCGATCCCTATCAAAAAAAAGTCAAAGAAAAGTTGGCCTTTATCAAACAAATTAAGGCGGAGCAAATTTTTATAGGCAATGGAAGTGATGAATGTATTGATGTTTTGTATCGAACTTTTTGTGCGCCAGGAATAGACAATATTATTATTTGCCCACCTACTTATCCCATGTTTGAAGTAAGCGCCAATATAAATAATATAGCCATACAAGTCGCTCCCTTGTTGCCCAATTTTCAATTGAATGTTGCGCATATAGAACAATTGGTGAATGCACAAACTAAAATCATTTGGATTTGTTCGCCCAATAACCCTACTGGAAATTCGATAGATCGAATTGATATTGAAACCATATTGAATCATTTCAATGGTTTGGTTGTAATTGATGAAGCCTATATAAATTTCTCTACGCAAAAATCATTTGCACAATCCTTAATTGATTATCCCAATTTAGTGGTCCTGCAAACTTTAAGCAAGGCTTGGGGATTGGCAGGACTTAGATTAGGCATGTGCTTTGCAGACGAAACTATTATTCAATACATGAACAAGGTAAAACCCCCTTACAATATCAATATGGTTAGTCAGGAATTGGCTTTGACTGCCTTGGAAGAAGTAGGTCAGGTCAATGACATGATACAACATTTGGTAGACATGCGTAATGCATTGGCAGAAGTAATTACTAGCATGCCGCATGTACAAGAAGTGTACCCTTCTGATGCCAATTTCTTATTGGTTAAAATTCCAAAAGCAACTAATCTGTATCAATATTTATTAACGAAGGGCATTGTGGTAAGAGATAGGTCCAACCTGGAAAACTGTTCAGATTGTTTAAGAATAACCATTGGAACTGAGCAAGAAAACACTGAATTGGTGGATGCCATGGCCAAATGGATCGATTTCAGTTTTTCAAATGGGTGATTCTAAAAAGATTTTATTAAATTACAGGTTCATAAATTTTCAAATTAAACATTTATAGTATATGAAAAAAGGGATTCAAATTTTATTTTTAATTTTAGCTGCTTTTTCAATCAATGGATTCGCACAAGAAAATGCTGGTTTAAAATTACCAGCCGGATTTAAAGCTAGTTTATATGCCAATAATATTGGCGCTGCAAGGCATATAGCAGTCACAAAAGCTGGTGTAGTTTTTGCCAAACTAAATTATCCAAACAAAGAAGGTAATGCCATCGTAAGATTGGAAGATGCAAATAATGATGGAGTGGCAGATAAAGTGAATGGATGGGCCAATTATCCTGGAACAGGAATTTATGTAAAAGGAAATAGTTTGTATGCTAGTTCCAACGAAGCCATTTTTAAATATGAATTAAACAGCAAAGATGAAGTAATCAATCCACAATCTCCTTTGACTATTGTATCTGGTTTACTTAATAGAAGACAACACGAATCCAAGTCAATTACCTTTGACAAAGAAAATAATATTTATGTAAACATTGGAGCGTATTCCAATGCTTGTCAAGTGGAAGATCGTAAAGCGGGCTCTCAAGGTAGAGTGCCTTGTAATATTTTAGATTCTGCTGGGGGCATTTGGAAATTTAATGCCAGTAAAGAAAACCAAACTTACAAAGATGGCAAGCGTTATGCTACTGGATTAAGAAATGTAGTGGGCTTAGATTGGAATACAGCAACCAATCAATTATTTGTGGCACAACACGGCCGTGATCAATTGAATAGTTTTTATCCAAACTTATATACCGATGCACAAAATGCTGAATTGCCAGCAGAAACTTTTTACGCCATCAATGAAGGAGACAATGCAGGTTGGCCATATATTTATTATGACCCTGCACAACATAAAAAAATAGTAGCTCCAGAATATGGTGGTGATGGGAAAAAAGAAGGCGCAAGCGAATACAAAGACCCTGCGGTTGCCTTCCCTGCGCACATGGCACCTATGGCTGTTTTATTTTATACTGGCAATCAATTCCCTGAAAAATATAAAAATGGAGCATTCATTAGTTTTCATGGATCATGGAATAGAGCACCCTTGCCTCAGGAAGGATTTTTTGTAGCCTTTGTTCCATTTAAAGAGGGCAAAGCAACAGGAGATTGGGAAATTTTTGCCAATGGTTTTGCAGGGGTAGAAGCTGGTGTTAAAGTAACCAATACGGCTAAAGCCAAAGCAAGACCCTGTGGTTTAGCGCAAGGTCCGGATGGTTCAATTTATGTAAGTGATGATACCAAGGGCGCTATTTTCAAAATTAGTTACGGACAATAAGTATGAGAAAAAATATTTTAAATAAAGGGCTTAAACTAGGATTATTTATTTCTTTATTCATAAGTACACAGGTGGTTAAAGCCCAAAATTTAATCAATGGTAAAAAGTTATTTGAAACTAGGTGTTTGGCCTGCCACCAATCAGATGGAGGAGGCGTACCCAATATGAATCCACCCTTGGATGGATCAAGCAATGTAAATGGAAAGGATATTGCTAGATTGGTTAAAATAGTAAAAAATGGCTATGACGAACGTATAGCCTTAGATGGCATGTATTATAGCAATGCCATGACGGCGAATCCCGATTTTACCGATCAGCAAATTGCAGATGTATTAACCTATGTAAGAACCAGTTGGTCCAATAAAGCAAGTAAAATAACCCTTGCCCAAGTGAAAGCGGCGAACAGTAAGCATAAAATAGGTATCAAGAGGTAAACAAAGACAATTTAACATGCGACCAATTTTATTCATTGACAGGGATGGGGTGATCTTGCAAGAGCCAAAAACAGATTTTCAAATAGATTCTATTGAAAAAACAAGTTTTGTAGTAGGGGCCATTACCCATTTACAAAAAATTGCAGCAGAACTAGGTTATTATAAAGTAATGGTGACCAATCAAGATGGATTGGGTACCACTGCTTATCCTGCTGAACAATTTGAACCTTATCAGGATTTGATGTTGAGGACCTTGGCAGGAGAGGGTTTTGTTTTTGATGAAATACATATCGATAAAACTTTTGTAAAAGACAATGCGTCAACGCGTAAACCTGGTATTGGACTTGTTAAGCATTTAATGAACAATAAGGATTTTGATCTAGCCAATTCCTATGTGATTGGGGATCGTTGGAGTGATATTGAATTGGCAAAAAATTTAGGGTGCAAAGCCATTTATTTGAAGTCGGGTAACCATGCACTAAGTGCTGAACAAGAACTAGCACTTAGAGATAGCATCGCACTTGAAACCGATAGTTGGTCGGCTATTTATTCTTTTTTGAAATTGGGTTTGCGCCTAGTCAAACATGAGCGTCATACCAAGGAAACAAAAATCAGTATCGATTTAAATATGGATGGCAAAGGTGATGCATCCATTCACACTGGATTGGGTTTTTTTGATCATATGTTAGAACAAATTGCCAGACATGGTTCAATCGATTTATCCATCCACTGTGCTGGCGATTTGCATATTGATGAACACCATACCATTGAGGATGTGGGCATTGCTTTGGGTGAAGCATTTGCCAAAGGCTTAATTGATAAAAGAGGCATGGAAAGATATGGCTATGCCTTGCCCATGGATGAAGCGGAAGCTAAAGTATTGATCGATTTTGGAGGGCGCAATTGGATTGTTTGGGACGCTAAATTTAGCCGAGAGAAAGTAGGGGAGATGCCTACCGAGATGTTTTTTCATTTCTTCAAATCATTTAGTGATGCAGCCAAATGCAATTTGAATATTAGTTGTCAAGGAGAAAATGAACACCATAAAATAGAGGCTATTTTTAAAGCCTTTGCCAAGGCCATAAAAATGGCGTTGCGTCGTCATCCAGACAGCGATCAATTGCCTAGTACCAAGGGGGTTTTATAGGTCCTAACAGCTGATAGCTTCATAACTAGGTTTATTTGGTAGAAAAATCAGATTGCCTTAAATTTGCAATAGAATGAAACAAACAAACAATATATGGTGGTGGCATACAAAATCCGTTAGGGTATTGTAGTGACATAACTATGTTGTCAAAATATACATCAACCCTAACAGCAATGTTGGGGTTTGTTTTTTTAACGAAAGGCCGAAGAATAATAAGATGCAAAAAATTACAATTAATACCACTGTCACCAAAATGCTGGCAGACACTTATACGCCTGTAGGTATTTATCTACGATTGAGGGATCGATTTAGGGATACTATTTTATTAGAGAGTACCGACTCGCATGCCTCAGAAAATAGCTATTCCTTTATTGGTGTCAATGCCATTGGAGGAATTGAAATTTCTTCTTTCAATGAAATTGAATATAAGTATCCCAATCAAGAGCCAGAAAAAGAATTGATACAAAATGTACATGCTGCGCCCGATCGCATTTGGTCCTATATGCAACAATATGAAATGATTGGTGCAGAAAATAAAGAAGCCAAATTCGCACAAGGCTTATATGGCTATACCGCTTACGACGCTATTCCGTTTTTTGACACCATTCAATTCAAAGAAGGGGCGCCTTTGATTCCATTGATGCGTTATCGATTGTATCAGTATGTAATTGCCTTTAATCATTTTAAAGATGAAATATTTATTTGTGAAAATAATTTAGCAGGCATTATTTCGGAACATGATGCCTTGGTCTCTTATATTAAAAGTAAAGATGTACCTCAGTATCCATTTTACTTACAAGGCAAGGAAAGTTCTAATCTAAGCGATGAGGAGTATCGAGCATCAGTAAAAAAAGGAATACAACATTGCCTACGTGGAGATGTATTTCAAATTGTATTAAGCAGACGTTTTCAACAAAGTTTCCAAGGAGATGAGTTTAATGTATACCGCACTTTAAGAAACATCAATCCATCTCCCTATTTATTTTTCTTTGATTATGGGGATTATAAATTAATGGGTTCTTCTCCAGAAGCACAAATTATCATCAAAAATGGCAAGGCCATCGTACATCCCATTGCAGGTACTTTTAAACGCAGTGGTGATGAGGCTACAGATAGATTAATGACGCAGAAATTATTAGATGATCCAAAAGAAAATGCAGAACATGTAATGTTGGTAGATTTGGCAAGGAATGATTTAAGTCGAGTATGTACAGAGGTGCGCGTAAAGCAATACCGTCAAGTACATTATTATAGTCATGTAATTCATTTGGTGAGTGAGGTAGAAGGCAAAGTAGCCCAAGGGTCTAATCCTTTTCAATTGGTATCCAAAACATTCCCAGCAGGTACTTTAAGTGGCGCACCTAAGTTTAAGGCGATGCAATTGATTGATGCCATTGAGCCTACCAAGCGATCTTATTATGGAGGTTGTATTGGTTTTGTAGGATTTGATGGTTCTTGCAATCAGGCCATCATGATTCGTACTTTTTTAAGCAAGCAAAATACACTTACTTATCAAGCAGGCGCAGGCGTGGTGGCGGCCAGTGTGCCAGAAAATGAATTACAGGAAGTCAACAACAAGCTGAATGCTTTAAAGACAGCCATGTTGTTGGCAGAAAAAATTCATCAATAACCATGAAAATAGAAAAAATGAAAATATTGGTATTTGACAATTACGATTCCTTCACCTACAATTTAGTGCAATTGATTAATGAATTGGCACCAAAAGCAAAGGTGGAAGTTTTTCGTAATGACGAAATAGCTTTAGAACAAATAAAGGACTATGATAAAATATTATTGTCTCCTGGTCCAGGTATTCCTTCCGAATCGGGTTTGTTGTTGCCTTTGATTAAAGAATATGCAGCCACGAAATCTATCTTTGGTGTTTGCCTAGGGCAACAAGCCATAGGGGAAAGTTTCGGAGCTAAGCTAAGCAACTTGGCAAAAGTTTACCATGGTATTGCAACGCCGGTTCAAGTGATTACAAAATCTGATCTATTTGAAGGATTGCCGACTAGCTTTGAAGTGGGCCGCTACCATAGCTGGGTGGTGGATGAAAAAGATTTTCCTGCTGACTTGGTCATTACTTCCAAGGATGACCAAGGCTATATTATGTCCTTGGAGCATAGTACTTATGATGTAAAAGGGGTGCAATTTCATCCTGAAAGTGTTTTAACACCTGATGGCGCAAAAATTATAGCCAACTGGTTAAATAAATAGACATGAAAAAATTATTACAATATTTATTTGAACATAAAACCTTAACGCGCGAACAAGCCAAAGAAGTACTGGTTCAAATTTCTCAAGGCGTATACAATGAACATGAGATCACTTCTTTTGTGACCGTATTTTTAATGCGTAGTATTACTATCGATGAATTGATGGGCTTTAGAGATGCTTTATTGTCCTTGGCCGTAAAAATAGACATCGATGTAGAAAATACCATTGACATTGTAGGTACTGGAGGCGATGGTAAAGACACTTTTAATATTTCTACACTGGCTTGTTTTATAGTAGCGGGTGCAGGGCAACCTGTAGTCAAGCATGGCAACTATGGAGCATCCAGCGTAAGTGGGGCTTCCAATGTGATGGAGCAATTGGGCTATGTGTTTAAAAATGAACAAACTGCCTTATCCAAAGAAGTAAAAGAAGCAGGCATTTGTTTCTTACATGCACCTTTGTTTCATCCAGCATTAAAAACGGTAGGGCCTATTAGAAGAAATATCGGGGTACGTACTTTTTTTAATATGCTTGGCCCCATTGTGAATCCTGCACAACCTAAGTTTCAGTTGATTGGAGTGTACAATTTAGAAATGGCCAGAATTTATAATTATGTATTGCAAGGTTTGGGTAAAGATTTCACCTTGATTCATAGCTTGGATGGTTATGATGAAATTGCTTTAACTACCGATACCAAGGTCATTACCAATAAAGGCGAATACATTATGACACCTTATCAATTGGGTAAGAAAAAAGTATTTAGTGAAGAATTGCATGGAGGCAAGACAGTAGAGGAAGCAGCAGGAATATTTAAAAGTATCATTCAAGGCAAGGGTACTTGGTCTCAAAATGCAGTAGCCCTATCTAATGCAGCCATGGCCTTGTTTGTCACTGGCAAGTATGAAAATTATGATTTGGCTTTTCAGGCAGCTGTAAAAAGTTTAGAATCGGGAGCAGCTCATGATTGTTTACAAAAATTAATTGCTTTACAATGAGCACGAATATTTTAGCAACCATTGTTGCGCATAAATTTACTGAAATCGCTGTAAGAAAGCAGACGCTAAGTGTTGCGCAATTGGAAGCCATGCCTTTGTTCAATCAACCATGTCATTCCTTGCGTGCCAATTTATTGGATCCTTCCAAAACAAATATCATTGCCGAGTTTAAAAGAAAGTCTCCCTCCAAAGGCATCATCAATGCTAGTGCTTCTGTGCAAGAAGTAACTAGTGCCTATACCCATTTTGGTGCAGCAGGTATATCTGTATTGACCGATAATGAATTTTTTGGGGGTAGTTTAGCCGATTTAAGCATCGCTGTAAAAAACCAAGCCCCCATTTTACGAAAAGAATTTATCATAGACGAATTCCAAATCATCGAAGCCAAGGCCTATGGCGCTGCTGTTATTTTATTGATTGCAAGTTGCTTGAGCCCAGCAGTCACTGAATTATTAGCCGGTACTGCAAAGGAATTAGGCATGGAGGTTTTATTAGAGATTCACGATGAAACAGAACTAGATCATATTTGTGATGAAATAGATTTTGTAGGCATCAACAACAGAAGTTTAAAATCTTTTGAAGTAAATATTGAGCACTCTTTAAAATTAAGAAGCCAGTTGCCAACAAATAAATTGAGTATTGCCGAAAGTGGTATTTACGATATAGCCACTTATCAATTATTAAAGCAAGAAGGCTTTGATGGATTTTTAATGGGTGAATATTTTATGAAACAAGCCAATCCTGCAAAGGCTTTTGAGGAATTTGCAATGGCTATAAAATCCCAGTCCAATGCAGGTTAAAGTATGTGGCATCACTCAAATAGCGCAAGCCCAAGCATTGGATGCGATGGGGCTAAATTTTATTGGCTTTATTTTTTACCCTGCTTCTAAGAGATATGTATTGGCAAATCTAAGTTTAGCGCAATTGGCTGCATTTAAACCAAGTAAGGCAAAAAAAGTAGGGGTATTTGTGAATGAAACAATGGAGCAGGTCATGACCACTGTAAAAGAAGCAGGTTTGGATTTAGTGCAATTGCATGGGGATGAACCTATAGACTATTGCGCTGCTTTAAATAAATTAGTACCGGTGATCAAAGTATTTAGAGTAGGCAAAGCTTTGCCTGATTATGCAGGTTATGCCAATGCAGCTACTTATTATTTGTTTGATACAGATAGTAGTTTGTATGGTGGAACTGGCCAACATTTTAATTGGGAGTTGATTAAAAATGAAAATTTTAATCAGCCTTATTTTTTAAGTGGAGGCATTGGGCCCAATGATGCGCATGGAATTGAAGTGATGCAGAAAACCAAAGCGGGAAAAAACTTGTCGGTCATTGATATCAATAGTCAGTTTGAAACTATTCCAGGTATAAAAAATTTAGAAAAAATTAAAACATTTATAGATGCAGTCGTTTAACAAAGAAAACAATTATCAAAATCCTACCGAGGAAGGTTATTATGGAGCATTCGGTGGTGCGTACATTCCTGAAATGTTGTACGGTAATGTAGAAACATTAAAAACACAGTACTTGCAAATTATGCAAGACCCAGCATTCCAATCCGAGTTTCAAGCCTTATTGAAAGACTATGTAGGTAGACCTACTCCATTGTTTTTAGCAGAACATTTGAGCAAAGAAATTGGGGCTACAATTTATTTAAAAAGAGAAGACTTATGTCATACAGGGGCACATAAAATCAACAATACTATTGGCCAAATAATATTGGCCCAACGTTTAGGGAAGAAAAAAATAATTGCAGAAACTGGCGCAGGTCAACATGGGGTTGCTACAGCAACGGTATGTGCATTGAAGGGAATGGAATGTGTGGTGTACATGGGCGAAAAAGACATTGAGCGCCAAGCGCCCAATGTAGCGCGCATGAAAATGTTGGGTGCTAAGGTGGTTCCTGCTAAAAGCGGTAGTAAAACTTTAAAAGACGCTACCAATGAAGCCATTAGGGCTTGGATTAACGAACCCAATGAGACACATTATATTATTGGAAGTGTAGTAGGGCCGCATCCTTATCCAGATATGGTAGCTCGTTTTCAAAGTGTGATTAGCGAAGAAATTAGAAAACAATTAAAAGATAAAACAGGCAAAGAACTTCCTACCCATGTGGTGGCCTGTGTAGGAGGTGGAAGCAATGCAGCGGGTGCTTTTTATCATTTTTTAAATGAGCCCTCTGTGGAATTAGTAGCAGTAGAAGCCGCAGGGCATGGGGTGCATTCTGGCCTAAGTGCAGCGACTACGCAATTGGGTACCCATGGAATTTTACATGGAAGCAAAAGTATTGTGATGCAAACAGCGGATGGACAAGTAGTTGAACCACATAGCATATCTGCTGGTTTGGATTATCCAGGGATTGGTCCATTGCATGCTTTTTTATATGAAAGTAAAAGAGGAACTTTTTTAAGTGTCACTGACGAAGATGCATTAGCCTCTGCCTTTCATATTTCTAAAATCGAAGGTATTATTCCTGCACTTGAAACTGCCCATGCCTTTTCGGTATTACCTAAAATGAATTTAAAATCAACTGATGTGGTCGTAGTTTGTTTAAGTGGAAGAGGTGATAAAGATTTAGCTACTTATATGCAATATTTATAAAGAAAAAAGAATTGAACTATGTCAAGTATAGAAAAATTGTTTAAAGAAAAATCGAAGCGGGTATTAAATGTGTATTGCACGGCAGGTTATCCAAATTTAGAAAGTACCATACAGGTAATGACTAGCTTACAAGCAAATGGCGCTGATATTATTGAGCTGGGAATGCCCTACAGTGATCCGCTGGCAGATGGAGAAGTAATACAAATCAGTAGCTTGAATGCTTTGACCAATGGCATGACCTTACATGTATTGTTTGAACAATTGGCTATTATGCGTAAGACCATTCATATACCAGTAATATTAATGGGCTATATGAATCCCATTTTGCAATATGGGTTTGAAAAGTTTTGTATAAAAGCAAAAGAAGTTGGTATTGATGGGTTGATTTTGCCCGATTTACCCTTATTTGAATTTGAACAATTCTATGGGAAAATAATCAAGGACAATGACTTGGATTTTATTTTTTTAGTCACGCCTGAAACACCTGTAGAAAGAGTAAAAAAACTAGACAGTTTAAGCAATGGGTTTTTATATGCCGTAAGTTCCTCCGCCACCACAGGCAAGGATAAAGATTTTTCTAAAGTAGCTACCTATTTGAAAAATTTACAATCCATGCAATTAAATAACCCCATCCTAGTTGGTTTTGGCATTAAAGACAAAGTGACCTTTGATGCAGCGACAGAATTTACGCAAGGGGCCATCATTGGATCTGCCTATATTCAAGTATTGTCTAAAGATGGAGACATTGAAGCAAATACCAAGCAATTTTTAAATGGGGTACTAGGTGTTAAATAATATTATTGAATGAAAATAGTGGTCGTACAATACAATGCAGGTAATATCCAATCGGTAGTATATGCTTTGGAAAGAATTGGAGCCACCGCCTTGGTCACGGATGATGCTGTTGAAATTAAATCGGCTGACAAAGTAATTTTTCCGGGTGTTGGAGAAGCAAGTACCGCGATGCAGTATTTGCAAGAACGAGGTTTAGATGTTTTAATTAAAAATTTAACACAGCCAGTCTTAGGAATTTGTTTAGGCATGCAATTGATGTGCACGCATTCCGAAGAAAATAATACTACTTGTTTAGGCATTTTTGAAGCGCAAGTAAAACAATTCAAAACAAATGACGCTGCTATTAAGGTACCGCAAATAGGATGGAATACGATTACTGATTTGAAGACCCCCTTATTTAAAGACATTGCAGAAAACAGTTTCGCCTATTTCGTGCATGGCTACTTTGCTGCATTGGGAAAACATACCATTGCCACTACTAATTACATTCAAGATTATAGTAGTGCATTACATAAAGATAATTTTTATGGGGTGCAATTTCATCCAGAAAAATCGGCGCTGATTGGGGATCAAATCCTACAAAATTTCTTATCACTATAATTATACAATCAAACAATTCAAAACATTCAATGCAAATTATACCCGCTATCGATATTATTGAAGGCAAATGTGTTCGTTTAACCGAGGGCGATTATGCGCAAAAGAAAATCTATAATGAAGATCCTTTGGAAGTAGCCAAGGCCTTTGAAGGGATTGGTCTAATGCGTTTGCATTTGGTAGATTTGGATGGGGCAAAATCAGGACAGGTAGTGAATTGGAAGGTGCTGGAAAAAATTGCCAATCAAACCCAATTGAAAATTGATTTTGGGGGTGGTATTAAAACTGAAGCTATTTTAAAAACAGTCTTGGACACAGGCGCCACCTATGCTACCATTGGAAGTTTGGCAGTAAAAAGTCCCGAAATTTTTCAAGAATGGATAGCCAGATTTGGGGCCAAAGTATTTATGTTGGGTGCAGATGTGTTGGACGAAAAAATCGCCATTGGGGGTTGGTTAGAAAAAACCAATATCATCGTATTTGATTTTATAAAATTGTATATCGATAAAGGAGTCAAACAAATTTTCTGTACCGACATTAAAAAAGATGGAAAACTACAAGGCCCATCGATTGATTTGTATCAAAAAATATTAGAACAATTTCCCGATTTGCGATTAATAGCAAGTGGTGGGGTAAGTTCTTTAGACGATTTAATTGAATTGGAAGAAATTGGATGCAGCGCAGCCATTGTGGGTAAGGCCATCTATGAAAATAAAATTACCATTTCAGAATTAGCCAATTTCAATTAAGCATATGTTTACCAAACGCATCATACCATGTTTAGATATCAAAGATGGCCGTACCGTAAAAGGAGTCAATTTTGAGCAGTTGCGTGACGCTGGTGATCCCATCGAGCTTGGGGCTTTGTATGCGCAAGCAGGGGCGGATGAATTGGTTTTCTTAGACATTACTGCAACGATTGAAAAACGTAAAACATTAAGTGCGCTCGTCAATAAAATTGCACACCGCATCAATATTCCATTTACCGTTGGTGGGGGCATTAAGGCCGAAGAAGATGTAAGTGTTTTATTACAAAATGGAGCCGATAAGATATCCATCAATACGGCTGCATTTTTAGATCCTTCGTTGATCAACCGTTTTGCAAAAAATTTTGGAAGTCAATGTATAGTCTTAGCCATTGATACCAAATTAGAAGCAGATGGAAACTGGTATGTGTATTTAAATGGGGGTAGAGAAAAAACAAATACTTTAACCACTCAGTGGGCCAAGCAGGCGGTGGATTTAGGAGTGGGTGAAATATTATTGACCTCCATGAATCATGATGGGACTAAACAGGGTTTTGCCTTGGACATTACTTCAATTTTATCTTCGACCTTGCCTGTGCCTATTATTGCCTCAGGTGGGGGCGGAAATTCGGAACATTTTTATGATGTATTTACCAAGGGTAAGGCAGATGCAGCGCTGGCTGCTAGTATCTTTCATTACAAAGAATTGGCCATCCCTGATTTAAAAAACTACCTGCATCAAAAAGGAATCCCGGTAAGAGTTTAATTAGATGTATATTTAATTTAATATAAATAAAATTCAATAGCTAATTCAATGAATATCAATTTTACAAAATATGCAGACGGCTTAGTACCCGCTATTGTGCAGGATGCGCAAACTAAAACAGTATTGATGCTTGGTTTTATGAATCAAGCAGCTGTGGATGCTACTATTAAGGAGGGCAAAGTCACTTTCTTTAGCCGTACTAAAAATAGATTGTGGACCAAGGGCGAAGAGAGTGGTAATTTTTTAGCCTACATTGAAATGGACGTGGATTGCGATAACGATACTTTATTAATACAAGCCAATCCTATGGGTCCAGTTTGCCATAGTGGGTCGGATACCTGTTGGGGCGAAGACAATACGCAAAGCCATACTAGCTTTTTATATCAATTAGAACAAATCATTGCACAAAGAAAAACAGCAGGCCCAGAAAGTTCCTATGTAGCAAGCTTATTTGACAAAGGAATCAATAAAATTGCCCAAAAACTAGGTGAGGAGGCAGTAGAAATGGTCATTGAGTCAAAGGACAACAACAATAAGCTGTTTTTGGAGGAATCTGCCGATTTGTTGTTTCACTATTTAATCCTCTTACAAGCCAAAGGCTTTAAAATGGAGGATGTGGTAAAAGTTCTGGAACTAAGGCATAAGCCGTAAGCATAAATACTTATATTTGATCCTGAGTTTCAAAAAAATACAACAATAATTCAAATTAATATGATGAATTCTAGCACAAAGAAAATAATGGTGGCCAGCTTTTTTGTATTGGCCTCTATCACTATGCAGGCTCAATCCTTGCAAATTACTGCCAATTTAAAAAATGTACCAGATAAGACTGAAGTGGCTTTATTGGATGGTATGGCCAATAAAGAAGTAGCTACGGCAACAGCA
>Ga0194037_1000070_pt1 | contig 71374 bp, 72 predicted proteins | sample JunL306m_MetaG_FD_148653 | JGI IMG/M metagenome (GOLD analysis project Ga0194037, IMG submission 148653) | Anoxic zone freshwater microbial communities from boreal shield lake in IISD Experimental Lakes Area, Ontario, Canada - Jun2016-L304-6m | ecosystem: Environmental > Aquatic > Freshwater >...
GGTAAGTTGGCAGTTGGCAGTTGGTCCCGTTAGCAAACGGGAGCAGTTTGCAGTTTGCAGTTTGCAGTTTGCAGTTCATTCAAGGGAAAGCCTATAAAGTTAACGAAATCCCCTAAACGCCTAAACACCTAAACGCCTAAACCCCTAAACAACTAAACACCTAAACACCTAAACCCTTCAACCCCTCAACCCCTCAACCCCTCAACTCCTCAACCAACCTTAAACCTTCCTCAATAAATCTGTAATTTCGCATTTCAACACCCCGTTCAATAACCATGCATTTTAAATCACTCCTCGCAAAGCCCTTTGCCGCATATATTCACAAGCAGATCAGGAAAGGCATGGAAACTGCTGTACAGGATCAGCAGCAGATCTTTCAGCAGCTCATTAAAACTGCACAGCATACTGAATTTGGGAAAGACCATGATTTTGCTGCCATCAAAAACTATGAGGACTTTGTGAAACGAGTGCCCCTGCGCGATTATGAAGCTTTTAAGCCTTATATCGAAAAGATAAAGCAGGGAAAACATAATGTATTGTGGAAAGGACAACCCATCTATTTTGCCAAAACAAGTGGCACCACCAGCGGCGTAAAATATATTCCCATTACCAAAGATTCTATTCCCAATCATATCAATACCGCCCGTAATGCTTTGTTATGCTATATGGCCGAATCGGGGAATACCCGTTTTGCAGATGGTAAACTCATATTCCTCAGCGGTTCACCCGAACTGGAAAGGGTAGGAGGCATTCCAACCGGACGGCTCAGTGGTATTGTGAACCACCATGTGCCAAAATACCTGCGGGCAAATCAATTGCCATCTTACAGCACCAACTGCATTGAAGAATGGGAAGAAAAACTGGATAAGATCGTAGACGAAACCATTAGTCAGAATATGACCCTCATCAGCGGTATTCCACCCTGGATGCAGATGTATTTCGATCGGCTGACCGAGCGCACCGGAAAAAAAATAGGCGATCTCTTTCCTAATTTTAGTGTGATGGTACAGGGTGGTGTAAATTTTGAACCTTATAAAGCCAAACTGTTTGAAAGCATCGGTAAAACGATCGACTGCATTGAATTGTTCCCGGCCAGTGAAGGCTTCTTTGCTTTTCAGGATCTGCCTCCTAATAAAATAACCACAAAGGAAACAGGGTTGCTCCTCAATACCAATAGCGGCATCTTCTTTGAATTTGTTCCCGCCGGAGAAATTTTTAATGATAACCCAACAAGGCTTAGTTTGGAGCAAGTAAAAGTTGGCGAAAATTATGCGCTCATCATCAACAGCAATGCCGGACTATGGGGCTATAACCTGGGCGATACCATTCGATTTGTGTCTACCGATCCATATCGGATAGTCGTAACCGGTAGAACCAAACATTTTATCTCCGCCTTTGGCGAGCATGTGATCGGTGAAGAAGTGGAAGCTGCCTTATTGCCCGTTGCAGCAGAAGCAGGTGTTCGCATCACTGAATTTACCGTGGCCCCATTCATTGCCACCGGTGCCGGTAAAAGTTTTCACCAATGGTTCATCGAGTTTGAAAATCAGCCGGATGACCTGGCCGCATTTGCCAAAAAAATTGACGATCAACTGAGGAAGAAGAATGTGTATTATGATGATCTTATCGCCGGTAATATTTTGCAAACCTTGCAGATCGCCCCGGTAAAACGGAACGGATTCATCGATTATATGAAAAGTATTGGCAAACTGGGCGGACAAAATAAAGTGCCGCGACTCAGCAATGATCGGGTTATAGCCGAGGCCCTGTTACCCTATACCGGATAATCTGTTTAAACCTTACCGAACCTGTATGGGTAGCCGAAAAAATCACTTATTTTTACACAGCACGTAAACCACACAAGAAATTGATAAAAAAACGAATCGCCATATTTGGTTCTACCGGTTCCATCGGAACCCAGGCCCTGCAGGTGATACGTGCCAATCCCGATCTGTTTGAAGTAGAGATCCTCACCGCACAAACCAATGATGAACTCTTGCTAGAGCAGGCCATGGAATTCAAGCCCAATGCCGTGGTGATCGGTGATGATACCCGTTACGAAAAATTAAAGGCCGCACTTTCTTCCACCGATATAAAAGTATTTGCCGGAGAAGCCGCTTTGGAAGAAGTAGCCGATTTTGATACCTATGATATGATGTTGGCTGGTATCGTGGGCTTTGCCGGTTTGAAACCCACCCTGAAAGCAGTAGAAAAAGGAAAGGCAGTTGGATTGGCCAATAAAGAAACCCTGGTGGTGGCCGGCGATATCGTGATGCAGATGGCCCTGGAAAAAAGAGTGCCCATCATTCCCGTTGATAGTGAGCATTCCGCTATATTTCAATGCCTCGTTGGCGAGTCGCGCAACCCCATCGAAAAAGTGATCCTCACCGCCAGTGGTGGTCCGTTCCTGGGTAAGAAACCTAATTTTCTGGTCAACGTAAAACGTGATCATGCCCTGCAACATCCCAATTGGAGCATGGGGGCAAAAATATCGATCGACTCGGCCACGCTCATGAACAAAGGGTTGGAAATGATCGAGGCGAAATGGTTGTTCAACCTGCATCCCGACCAGATCAAAGTGGTGATCCATCCACAAAGCATCATTCACAGTATGGTACAGTTTGAAGACGGAAGCATCAAGGCCCAGATGGGATTACCCGATATGAAACTACCTATCCAGTATGCCATGGCCTATCCCAAGCGCATAAAAAATGATTTTCCACGATTGGATTTCAAAAAATTTCAAAACCTGGCTTTTGATGAGCCGGATGTTAAAACTTTCCGAAATCTGGCCCTGGCCACAGAAGCCCTGTACAAGGCGGGGAACATGCCCTGTGTACTCAATGCCGCCAATGAAATAGCCGTTTGGGCCTTTCTGCGCAACCGTATTGGCTTTCTGGATATGACCGCCATAGTAGAAAAAACCATGCAAAATGTGGCTTTCATAGAAAAACCCAACCTGCAGGAATATTTTGAAAGCGACGGCGAAGCCCGTAATTTTGCCGCTTCGTTGATTAACCTGTAAACTTTTTTGTTCGGGCAGTTGTAAGGCTATTGCACATCGTTGCGTCGCACACTTGTACAGTTTACCAACAATCAGCATTTAAAAAGAATAGATTTCATGGATACATTTATTAAGGTAGCTCAGTTTTTCCTGTCACTTTCCCTGCTGATCGCGTTGCACGAATGGGGGCATTTCTTCTTTGCAAAACTGTTTAAAACCAGGGTCAATAAATTCTACTTATTTTTTGATTTCCTGTTTCCCATACCCAACCTGCTGAACTTTTCATTATTCAAATGGAAAAAAGGTGATACCGAATATGGTATCGGCTGGTTCCCGCTGGGTGGATATGTACAGATCGATGGAATGATGGATGAAACACAGGACGCTGAAAAATTGAAAGCACCTCCGCAACCCTGGGAATTCAGGAGTAAGACACCAATCCAACGCCTATTCATCATGATGGGCGGGATCATTGTGAATGTACTGGTGGCCTTCCTAATCTACTCCATGGTATTATATGTTTGGGGCGAAAAGAAAATGCTGAACAGCTCTGTGAAATACGGTATCGCCATCGGCGACAGCATCATGTATCAAACTGGTTTCCGCGATGGAGATAAGATCATTTCTGTGAATAATGAAAAAGTGGTTTATTTCGATGACCTGCTTAAGAAAATATTGGTGGGGGGTAAAGAGGTGCAAGTGGATCGGGACGGACAAATGGTTAATATTCCGATACAGGAAAATATACTGGGGCAACTCAGTACAAAGAAAATAGACAAGAAAGGATTGATCGGATTCAGGATGCCTGCGATCATCGACTCTACCGTTAAGCCTTTGAAAAGTAATGCCTTTATTGCCGGACTAAAACCCGGTGATGAGATCATTAAACTCGATAGTACCGATATCCATTACTGGAATGAAATTTCCAGATATGCCGACGGATTAAAAGACTCTGCAACCGTAGCCTTTACGGTTAAGCGGGGCGATTCAGTGATGCAGTTTAATGTGAAAATGGATGAAACGCACCGGTTCGGACTGCCACCGTTATCGGTAGACAAACTGGAGGCTCTGGGGGTATTCAGTACGGTTACCACCAAGTATGGTTTTTTCGAAAGTTTCCCTGCCGGGGTTAAGAAATCTATCTCAAAACTAGGCGATTACATAGATCAGTTCGCATTATTATTTAAGCCAAAAACAGGCGCATATAAAGGCATGGGTGGCTTTGCCAGCATGACCCAGATCTTTGGTACGCACTGGGATTGGGAGTCATTCTGGAACATAACTGCCTTCTTCAGCATCATCCTGGCCTTCATGAACTTTCTGCCCATTCCCATGTTGGATGGCGGGTATATCCTGTTCACCTTGTTTGAGATCGTTACCGGCAAAAAGGTTCCGGATAAATTCCTGGAAAAAGCGAATATGATCGGATTCTTCATCATCATTGCCCTCATGCTATTTACCAATGGGAATGATGTATTCAGGAGTTTCAAGGGCTGGTTTTAATTTCAAAAGGTTTCAGTGATTTTCTTTCATAGCAACGTCTCCTGCAAGGGACGTTGCGTAATATTAGGACGCAACGTCCTCGGCCAACGCTCAGATCAACAGAGAGACGTTGCTCGGAAAAAATGGTGAAGTTGTTTATTCCATCTTCTTTCATAGCAACGTCTCCTGCAAGGGACGTTGCGTAGTATTAGGACACAACGTCCTCGGCCAACGCACAAATCAACAGAGAGACGTTGCTCGGAAAAAATGGTTAAGTAGTTTATTCCATCTTTTTGTATGGTGCAATTCAACCACATTCAACAACTTTCAACAATATTCAACAATTTATAGCCCTAGGCCCCAAAACTCATTCAATAATCTCCTTCATTTAGTTTTCGTAACTTTGCAGGCTGCTATCAGATGGGTAGTAACTATCCGTTTATAGTAATACGGGGCTGACCGGTTTTGACAGCATAGATCTTTGTAAGTGTAAGCATGTAGTGCGTTGCGTAATTAGCACTTTAATCAGAATACGAAAACTTTAAATGGCAATACTCAGTATGCCATGGCTGCTTAATCGATAGATTAACATCCATTAGGGCCGTTGAACAGGTTGTTCTGTTACCAAGTTCCTCCGCCGACTCAAAAACAAAACGGAATGCTGTTAGGGAATGATGTGACCCTTGCTTAAGACCATTCATCTAAGGTTTCAGTTGGTGTGTTATGTTCCTGCTGTTCCCCTACAATCAATGCATAAATAAACATGTAGAAAGCTTACGGCGAATATGTTTGGACCAGGGTTCGATTCCCTGCAGCTCCACTTTTAAAATGCAATATGTTATTGATTATCAATAATATATTGCATTTTTATTTTTATATTAGCCCGCATTTAGCCCGCAATGTAAGTTAATCTTGCCTTACCTTGATTTTTTTGAATAATGTTTGAAGTACCGGCTAAAAATAGATGACAATTTATTCCAGGATATTGTGTTGACCTACCCGGCAACATAAAGGCTAGTAAATTATGGGCAAGTGGCTCTGTTGAAAATCCAAAAAGCTTCGATATCGACTCCAAATGCTTCACAATCGAAGCCAACTATGCAAACCATGTATATGACCTTTGTACGGTGACAATCTAAAGTCATATATAATGGAGACATCAACCCTTATTAATAATATTTCAGCGAGAGATCTCAACACCAGGTTTGACGATATCGAAAAACAAATCACAGATCTTAAGAAATCCCTGCAACCGAAATCCGTTGAAGATTATTTGACACGTAACGAAGCCGCCGACATGTTAAAATGCGACGTCTCCACCATCCACAACTGGACCAAAAAGAAGAAACTAATAGCTCATAAGATTGGCAACAGGGTATATTATAAACGCAGCCAAATTGAATCGGTAATGATCCCCTTCTAATAATAAATGAAAATGAAAATGAAAGAAAGTAATAAGAGGATTTCCAAAAGAGTTTATCCAAACAGAGAATGTAAGCAATGTGGTGAAGAATTCCCACCAAACGATGCCAGGCAAGTTTATTGTTGCAGGCAGCACGGTATCGATTACAATAACGATCTAAGGCGTATTAAAGATGCTCCATTAAAAGATTTAAACAAAAAAATGGTACTCAACGAAAAAATATTAAGAAAATTCTATACAGCCTTGCAAGACCTTAAACAAGAAATGCTATCGCTAGATTATTTGATCTTAGATAAGTACGATTTTGATGTTCCCTGTGAGACATCAATAAGCAAAGCAGGAAACAAAATTGAATGGCAATTGTCATATGGCCTTGAAGGCGTGGATCAAAAGAAAAAATTATTTAAAATTCATAAAAGATAACAATGACAGCACCTTATAGACCACGTACTTTTGAAGAACGGTTCTTTGGACACACTACCATTGTTAATGTACCAGTAAGCCAACCGCCGGAGAATCTACCGGCAGCATCTACCGCTCCGGTTGATACCACACCTGCCGCTCCCAGCCTGATCCAAAGCAATAATAAAGCTCCTTCCACCTTGTCAAACCAGGTTTTCCCATCCCCGTCCCTTCAGGAAAAGGCTGAAAAATATTTTGCGAAGAACTGGGTCTGGATATTGTTGGGTACAGGAACCATTGTTGCAGTTAGTGTATTCATATATAAAATTCGCCAAAAAAATAAGAAGAAGGATTCGGAACGTGTAAATCCACATAATCAACCACAACAAGTATATTCCAATAGTTATCCACAGCAAACATATTCCACTAATCAACCACAACAAGTACATTCCGATTGTCAGCCACAGGAAATAAATCCCACTAGTCAACCACAACCGGTAGATTCCGATAGTCAACCACACGAAACAAATACCACTAATCAACCACAACAAGTACCTTCTGATAGTCAGCCACAGGAAACTAATCCCTCTAATCAACCACAACAAGAGTGAACCACATCAAACCTCTCTCAACGATCAATCTCGATGAAATTATCCTAGTAGTCCATCAGAACGCGCATAAATGTGAATTATTTCCTTTTGCATATCCAAATGAATTTATGCAAATCAACGCCCATCAATTTGTTTAAAATCGTTGCTATATATTTCAATATGAATCAATGAGAATCGATTAATAGAGATTATTTTGTAACCTTCCCCGCTTTTCTCGCTAGAACCCAATTTCTAAGTCCTGATAGCGCAGAAACAGTTAATTATGAAATTTAGTACGCGACCGCGTTAAGGTTCTAACCATTTCTTTATAGCCCCATAATTCAATTATGTTATTCCACTAAGTTGGATGTGAAGTTCTTCTTCCCCAGTTCAGAGCACACAGGCCAGTGGGCAGTAGACTAAAATCATTAAAAAAAATCCAATCACTACCCGGCTGCCATCATACTGTTGATATAATTGTTCCATTTGAGGAATCTGAACAGCAGAGTAAGGACTTTCTGAAGCCATATTAACTAACAAGCAGCAATTTTTGCCTTGGTATTGCGAGATGCTTATTTTGGAGTCACTGCTTAATGACCCGAAATGAAAACTATATATCCTTCTTGTTAATGGCCGCATAAATGATAGACGAGCAATGCATACAAAAGCAAATGATATTAGCGTTTTCATAATTTTGTGTTTTTTAATGTTTAAATTACCTCCGCCACTAGAAGAACCTTCACTTCCTCCCCATCCTCCTCCATCATCTCTAATGCGGTTTTCTCTTGAAGTTTCGGTTAGACCGTTAAGAAAGGGCTTCAATTAGGTGCATTTTAAAATCAGGAAGAAATACAAGCTAAAGCTAGGATCAAGGTCAAGGACAAAAATGCAATACACTTTTTTATGAATAATTCCGTCTTCAATAAAATTCCGGTAGCTTTAAACAAAATGAAGAAAATTCCCATAAGACAGATAACTACAAATCAACAGGAACTGCCATCTTCTGAACGTTTTAAGATACGTAAGGTTGAAGACCTACTTGATGAAGAAGACTTATTTCATGAATTACACAGGCATGATTTCTTTTTTATTATTGCTTTACAAAAAGGCAAGGGTACGCATGAAATCGACTTTACTACCTATGATGTTTTCGATAATTCTGTTTTCTTTATGCGGCCTGGTCAAGTGCACCAACTTCAATTGAAAGCGGATTCTACAGGATACATTGTAGAGTATAATACCGAATTTTACCGTCCTAAAGACAAGCTGTCAACTCAGCGATTACGAAAGGCAAGCAATAAAAACTATTGTAAGCTTGAAATAAACAGGTTTGGAAAATTACATGAAATATTAACGCATATATATCAGGAGTACAGTAGTAAGGAAGAAGGATTCCAGGATGTAATTAAAGCCAACCTTGATATTTTCTTTATTGAATTTGTAAGGCAAAGCCCAAATCCTAATGTCCCTTCAACAAATGTCAATCCATATACACAGGAACGCCTTGAGGAATTTTTAGAGTTACTGGATAAACACATTACTAACTACAAGCAGGTATCTCAATACACTGATTTAATGAACCTCTCTCCATATCAGCTTAATGAAATCACGAAATCATCTATTGGCAAAACAGCATCAGAATTGATCAATGATCATATCATACTAGAAGCCAAAAGAAACCTGCTGGCAACCCCCAATCAAATAAAAGATATAGCCGACCTGCTCGGTTATGAAGACGTTTCTTATTTTATCAGGTTCTTTAAGAAACATACAGGCCTTTCCCCCGAGTCCTTCCGTCGTAATTCCGCATAAGTCCTACACAACTACATCATTGTGCTGTTATACCACCTGTCGGTGAAATTAGCTTTGCGTAAATAAACAATTTAAAATTTACAAAAATGAAAATTATCATCGTTGGTGCATCAGGCACTATGGGAAAGCACTTAACCAGTGCATTTGAAAAAGAAAATGAAGTAATCACGGCCGCTTCCGAAGGATGCGATTTACAGGTAGATATCACTTCAACAGAATCTATTGAAAATATGTTCAAAAAGGTTGGCCCTTTTGATGCACTTATTTCAACCGCAGGCCCCACTTTTGTTGGTCCTTGGAAAAAACTGAATGACCTAACGTTCAGGCAGGGTGTGGAAGGGAAAATGATGGGGCAGATTAACCTGGTGCTTATTGGGCAGCACTACATCAATCCAAAGGGATCATTTACATTAATCACCGGCGCCTTATCTCATGATCCGCAAAAGAACTTCGCCAATGCATCTGCTGCCAACTGTGCGGTGGAAGGTTTTGTAAGAGCTGCGGCCATTGAACTGGAAAATGGCATACGCATTAATGCAGTGAGCCCTACAGTGATCGAAAACTCACCACATTACTTTCCATTCTTTCCCGGCGATATTCCGGTAACCATGCAGCAATTGGAATTTGGTTTTCGTAAATCTGTTTTCGGTGCTAATACCGGGCAGGTAATCAAACCTTATTAAGGGTGATTCGCAAAAGCAAACATCCAGGCAGGTCATTATTAATCACAATAATGACCTGCATTTATAAACTAATCTCATTACTCAACTAACAATACAAATCAGGCATCGGGATAATAAAATAAATCAAAATACTTATGAATAACCTTAATTATTTAATATGTACATTAACACTGGCTTTTATCATGATTTTTTCGTCAGCTACAGCGCAAAATAAGATCAGCCTTTTGCGCTATGAAGATGATTTTACACATTTTAAAAATGACAGCCTGAAGAAAGGGCTCGGCCACCTTAAATACATTTCACTAAAAAATAAAAATTACATTTCTTTTGGTGGAGAATTGCGGGAGCAATTCCAGGTTTACCACAATACTAACTTTGGCGATGTACCACCAAACTATAAAGACATTTCAATAAACCAACTCTGGCACCGGCTAATGCTGCACGCTAATATTGAATTTGGCGATCATGTCCGGTTATTTGTCCAGCTAAACAATACGCTTCGTTTTTTTAATAAGAATCCGGCTGTTCCTGAAATTGACGAAAACCAATTAAGCCTGCACCAGGCTTTTGCAGAAATCAAGTTAAAAAAGTGGAAATTCAGATTAGGGAGACAGGAACTGTTTTATGGCAATCACCGGTTGCTTACCCTAAGAGAAGGCCCAAACACCAGGCAGGCACTTGATGGCCTTATTATAAAAAAGAAATTTAAAAACGGGGGTATTGATTTTCTTGTAGTTTCCAAAGTATTTTCAAAGCAAAATGTTTTTGATGATCAAAGCTTCAAAGAAGGATTGATTGGCATTTATGGAACTCAATTATTTTCTAATCGTAAAATTGGATTTGATTATTACGCATTAAATTTCCAATCTAAACTTCGAAAATACAATTACAAGACTGGTTTTGAAAACAGGCAGACTTTTGGCATGCGGCTATTTTCAAACCTACAACAAATAAATTTTGAACTCGAAGCTGCATATCAAACCGGCAAATTCAACGATTTAACAATTAGTGCTTACAATATTTTAGCCGATATAAATATGTTGATATTGCCAGGCAAAAAAGGCATCATTGGCTTTGCTGCAAATGCCTCTTCAGGGGATAAAAATAATTCAGACAATAAATTAAACACCTACAACCTTTTATATGCCAAGCCAGCCTATGGCCTGGCAGTTCCAATAGGCGCTGCAAACATCATAAGTTTAAATCCTTACCTTAAAATAAATCCGGTTAAAAAACTGAATATGCTGGCGCAGGTTTTCTTTCTTTCCAGAAACAGTAACCAGGATGGAACTTATACGCCTGGCATGCTAGAGAACAGGCCAAAACCTGAATTTGTTTTTAGTACAAATAAGAAAACCCTGGGCGAATTGTATGTGATTGAAACCAACTACCAGCAAACAAAAAATCTCTCATTCGCTATTGACGCATCTTATTTTAAGGCTGGAAGTTATCCCAAAGCCACGGGAAGCGGAAAAGATGTTTTGTATCTATCTTTTAAATCAACATTTAGATTTTAACCCTGGTAACTCAATATTTGTTCAACATTTAAAATGTACGCCTAATTTAAGATATATCCTGCATAACTACATTTTTGTCCTGTCATGTAGAGAGGTATTGAAATTACTTTTACAATAAATAATTAAATAAATTAGAATGAAAACAAAAATGAAATTAATTGCGTCCTTAAAGATTTGGGTAGTGATCTATCCCTCTATTACACTTTTTTACTGGCTGTTTGGCCATCATTTGGCTACCATGCCTTTGTACCAGCGCACATTCCTGTTAACGATTTCTTTGGTTCCCTGGATGATTTTTGTGGGTATACCGTTGGTAGATTCAGCCATTAAAATAATGTCATCAAAGGACAAAAAGTTGTTATAAAAACATTTATTAAACCATGACTTCATCAACAAGGCGTGATTTTATTAAACAAAGCAGTAGAGCAACGGCATGTATGTTATTCCATTTCCAATCGCTAAATTTCCAAATTTCAATACCATGCAAAGCAACAATAATTTTGAGGTAATAATAGTTGGCGGCAGTTATGCTGGACTTTCCGCCGCCATGGCCCTGGGCAGGGCTTTAAAGAAAGTATTGGTTATTGATAATGGCAAACCCTGCAACCGACAAACACCTTACTCACACAACTTTCTTACAAATGATGGCAGAAAGCCGGCAGAAATTGCTGTTTTGGCATCTCTTCAGGTGAGCAGATACGATACTGTAAGGCTTTTTAGTGGAGTAGCAATAAATGGAATTAAAACAGAAAATGGTTTCCAGATTGAGTCGGCGTCAGGAGAATCCTTCACAACAAAGAAATTAATTTTTGCAACAGGTATCAAAGACTTGCTTCCGGCTATTGATGGATTATCCGAATGTTGGGGGATTTCGGTAATACATTGTCCTTATTGTCATGGGTACGAAGTACGGGATGAAAAAACAGGCATTCTTGGTAATGGTGATATGGGTTTCGATTTCACAAAACTAATCTCTAACTGGACAAAAGACCTTACCCTGTTTACAAACGGCACTTCAACATTATCATCCGAACAGCAAGAAAAATTAAATACTCATCAAATCAAAATAGTAGAGAAAGAAATTGAACAATTGGATCATAATAATGGGCAGATTCAACAAATCGTTTTTAAAGATGGCACAAAAACTTCTATCAAAGCTATCTACGCCCCAAGCCCATTTGAACATCATTGTAAAATTCCACAGTCTTTGGGATGTGAACTAGCCGATGATGGGTATTTAAAAATTGATAAAATGCAGGAAACAACCATTAAAGGAGTATTTGCGATCGGTGATAACGCTTCAAAAATGCGTACGGTTGCCAATGCGGTGGCGATGGGTACAACGGTCGGCATGACAATTAGCAAACAGATGGTATTAAACAACTTTTAATTAAAATGATATGAATACAATAAAGAATGATGAGTATAAAAATATGTGGAATGATAGATATAAGAATAATGAATTTGCGTATGGAAAAAATCCTAATCTATTTTTTAAAGAATGGCTTCAAAAATTTGAACCCCAATCTATTTTAATGCCGGCCGACGGCGAAGGCCGCAATGGTGTTTATGCTGCTGTATTGGGTTGGCAGGTAACATCTTTTGATTTAAGTGAAGAAGGCAAAACAAAAGCCCTGGAACTTGCTAATGAAAACAATGTCAGTATGAATTATGTGGTTGGGGATCTGGAACAACTCGAATTTCAAAAGGAGTCATTTGATGCAATGGCACTTATATATGCGCATTTCGATGCAGCCAGAAAATCGTTATTTCATCAAAAATTAGATAAATCACTCAAACAAGGCGGTATAATTATTTTGGAGGCTTTCAGTAAAAATCACTTGAAGTTAAACAGTCTTAACCCTTCTGTGGGTGGCCCAAGAGATTTCGATATGTTGTACTCTAAGGAAGAAATTCTTTCTGATTTCAAAAATTATGAGATATTAAAGTTAGCCGAAGAAGAAACTCTTTTAAATGAAGGGAAATATCATATGGGAAAAGGAGCTGTTATTCGATTTGTCGGACAAAAAAAATAGAATAATAATTTTTTAAAACATATTGGACTGATTGCGGGACAAAATTTAGAGACTCAGTATCATCAAAAACATAACAGCCGGGTTTTTAGAATCTCTTTAACCTACAATTTTGGAAATTTAAAATTAAATAAGGAAAACACGGAAATACAGAACGAGAAGATACAGCAGAGTAGTGGCCTGATCAAATAGCCGGTAAAGCGTTTAGGGAATAACTTAATAGTGAATAGGGTTTAATGTAGATAAATAAATGCAAATGTTTTTGAATAACATAATAAGCGAGATATTGACAATTCAAACCCAAAGGAATGTCATTATTTTAGCTTTATGTGGTTCTGCGGATACAGGAAAAACAACTTTGGCAGAAAGGATCTGTGATGAATTAAATAAGATACAAATTAAAAGCGACCATTTAAGTACAGATTCTTTTCTAATAGACAGAGAGGAAAGAAATATAAAAGGAATTAGCGGGTATAATTTGGCAGCTTTGAAAAGTAATGAATTACTGGATGCTGTCGAAATATTGGAACAGGGAAACGGGTTAACCTATTATCCCTATGACAATAAATCAGGGAAAAATGTATCCGAATGCAGGTTGATAAAAGAATCAAATGTTATAATTATTGAGGGAATTCATTCTTTTAACGAAATAATAAGAAACAAAATTGATTTAAAGATTTATATAGATGCCGAAAGGGATGTGTTGAAAAAACTAAGATTTAAAGCAAACATTAATAAAAGAGATTTTTCCGAAAAAGAAGCAGGTGAAAAAATAGATAAAGAAATAGAAGAATTCAATAAATATATTCTTCCAAACAGGAAACATTCAGATCTGATAATAGAGATCACCGAAAAATATAACTACAAAATTAAATAGCTACAGCTAATACTTCAATTCATGAAAATTCTTAAACTTATATTTTTACTCCTCTTTCTTTCGTCAACTATATTGGGACAGTCTGGTACAAAAATATTCACATCAGATATTGATAACTTTTGGATAGCTTATGATAGTGTAAAAACCACAACAGACACAGCTAAACAAATAAACTTTATTCAATATTTATACCTTGACAAAGCAACAAGTGGCTTGAAAGATTTTATGATTGCCCGACAACATTCTGCAAGAAGGCACCTTACCAATATATTAAAATATCCGAAATTTTGGGTTTCGCTGCGGCCGCACACTTTACAAATAAAATATTATACAACTGACATTGAAACCTTAATGGTGAAATTTAAAAAACTCTATCCAAACTTTAAACAGCCAGCGATATATTTTACAATTGGTTGTTTAAATTCGGGCGGTACAACAACTACAAATAAAATATTGATTGGTTCTGAAATTGCTGCATCAGATAGTACAGTGGATGCCTCTGAAATTGGCAGTTGGTTAAAGGGAGTTTTCAAATTGAATACAAGCGTTGTTTATTTAGTAGCACATGAAGTTGGACACACACAACAAAAAGGCGGCGATTCTGAAAATGACGGCAATTCAAATTTGCTGGGATATTGCATAAGAGAAGGAGCTTGCGATTTCATTGCAGAATTACTACTTGAGAAACCGATCCTTTCGCCCTATATTACTTATGGAAAAGCAAATGAGAAAGACCTTTGGGAATTATTTCAAAAAGACATGAATAAACAGGAGACCAAAGATTGGCTTTATAATGGCGGACAAGCGCCCAATGGGAAAGCAGACTTAGGGTATTTTATGGGATATGCTATTTGTAAGACTTACTATAACAATTCAAAAGATAAAACAAAAGCATTGAAAGAAATCATTGAATTGAACTACAATCGAGAAAGTGTTTTCAGGTTTCTTAAAAAATCAAAATACAAAGGCGGAAAGAGTTAAAAACAGCAAATAGACTAATAATGAAAAACGACTATTTAGAAAGTGTGAAAAAGCAATTTGAGTATTACAAAATGCTGGGCGATAAAACATTTTCACAACTTAAAGATGAAAATTTATTTTGGCAATACAATAAAGACAGTAATAGTATTGCGATAATTGTGAAACATCTTTGGGGAAATATGCTCTCCCGCTGGACTGATTTTTTGACGACAGACGGCGAGAAGGAATGGAGAAACCGGGATGCTGAATTTGAAAAAGACATTTCAACCAGGAAAGAACTTATTGAAAAATGGGAAAAAGGGTGGGAATGTTTATTTAATGCATTGAACAGTTTGACAACAGAGGATTTGCAAAAAGAGATATACATCCGCAACCAGGGACACAGTATTGCAGAAGCAATTAACAGACAGCTTGCTCATTATCCTTATCACGTTGGACAAATTGTATTTATTGGAAAAATGGCGACAGATAACAAATGGAAATCTTTGTCAATTCCAAAAGGGAATTCAAACACTTACAATGCAGACAAATTTTCAAGACCAAAACAAAAAGGACACTTCACGGATGAATATTTAAACAAAGAGAAAGAATAACTACCACTGTCAACGTTATTTTTACCAATATGACAGCTTAAGTACTTTGTAGAAATAGTTGTGAAAGGTGCGAGCTAGAGTTTCGTATGAATAATCGTGCCAAAAGTAACCACATAGCACAAGCGAAAAAGTAAACAAAATAATTAATTCAAACATAATTTAACGAAATGGAAATAAAAACATTTATAGTGGATTCATTCACTACCGAAAAATTTAAAGGAAACCCTGCCGGAGTTTGCATATTGGAAAATGACATAAGCGAAAATTCAATGTTATCCATAGCCAGGGAATTCGGTCTGTCTGAAACAGCATACATTAAGAAACTGGACAGGGAGAGTTCATATTCAATCCGATATTTTTCTCCTAAAATGGAGATTCCGTTGTGTGGTCATGCAACGCTTGCAGCTGCAAAAGTCCTGTTTAAGGATTCTGATAGCAATGAAATCCATTTTACCAATATCGAAAATTTAGATATCATAGTGAAAAGACAGCAGGAAGAAATAACGATGGAATTCCCTGTCTATGATACAATACCGGTTACAGTTCCATCAATAATGCTGGAAGCCCTTGGATTAAAGGGAGTAATTAATGCAACTCTTAGTCCAAAAAATAAAATAATATTATTGGAAATTAGTGATTCAGATATATTGGCGGGTTTAAATCCAAATTTTAATGCCCTTATAAACTCTTACTCAAACATTAATGGTGTTTTAGTTACTGCTCGTTCAAACAAAAAGGATTACGATTATGAGTACCGCTATTTTTGGCCCTGGGCAGGAACCAATGAAGATCCAGTTACGGGTGGGGTACAAACATTTCTGGCAAAATATTGGTCTGAAAAGTTAGATAAAACAAAGATGAAAGCCTTTCAATCGTCCAGTCGAACTGGATATATGGCTGTAGAATTATTTAAAGACAAAGTACTGATCAGTAGCCAGGCTATAATAACATTTGAGGGTTTTTTAGTAGGGATTGATTCTTAAACTTAATATAAAAAGGAATGATAATAGAAACACTTACAATAATATTTAGAAGAGATCTTTTAAAGTTAAAAGATGAAATTGAATTATATCAAAACGAAGAGACTATTTGGCTTGCAGATAAGGGTATTACAAATTCGGGAGGAAACCTTTGTTTACATATCATGGGTAATCTGAATGCTTATATCGGAGTTGGACTGGCTGAAACTGTCTATATCAGGAAACGAGATTTAGAGTTTTCATTGAAAAACATCCAAAGAACGGAGTTAATTAAAAAAATTGAAGAGACAATACTTACAATAGAAAAAGGGCTGAATAAAATAACAGCAGCGCAAATGAATAATGATTTTCCAATTATCATTTGGGATAAACCAACCGGAATGGTGTATACTTTAGTTCATTTAGCCACTCACTTAAATTACCATCTCGGGCAAATAAATTATCACAGGCGTTTGTTAGATAATTAATACAAAAAAGGTATGAATAAAATTGGCTTAATAGGCGGTATTAGTTGGGTATCAACCATGGACTATTACAAATTTATTAATGAAGGAATTAATCTAAAACTGGGTGGGCTGAATTTTGCAGAATGTATCATCTATTCGCTAAACTTTGGCGACATACAGGCAATAGGCTGGAACAATTCTTTTGAATTATTACTGAAAGCCTGTGAAACGTTAAAAAGAAGCGAAGTGAATGCTATTGCTTTGTGTGCTAATACAGCCCATCTTTTTGCGGACCAACTTCAGGAGTCCATACAATTGCCAATCATTCACATGGTGGAAGAAACTGCAAAAGCTATTCAAAAGCAGCGATTTCATAAAGCAGGTTTGATTGGAACAAAGTTTACCATGGAAATGGACTTTTACCGTAAAAAACTGGAAGCATATGGACTTGAAGTTTTGATACCCGAAAAGCAAGAAACAAGAGACTATATCCAACATACAATAAAGGAGGAGTTAGGCAGGGGTTTTATCAATCCTGAAACTAAGGTTAACTATGTTTCTATAATAAATGAATTGGTTAAAAGTGGCGCTGAATGTATCATATTAGGTTGCACAGAAATCCCACTATTAATTAGCCAAGATGATTTTAAAATGCCAATATTTGACACAACTAAAATTCATTCACAGGCAATTGTTGATTATATGTTTTCTTAAAGTTACCCGAATATATTTTTTTATGTAATAATAACGAACGACAAACAAAAGAATAATGACAAACGACTATTTACAAAGTGTGAAAAAGCAATTCGGGTATTACAAAATACTGGGGGATAAAACATTTTCACAACTTCAAGATGAAAAATTATTTTGGTAATACAATGAAGACAGTAATAGTATTGCGCCAATTGTGAAACATCTTTGGGGTAATATGCTCTCACGATGGACTGATTTTTTGACCACGGACGGCGAAAAAGAATGAAGAAACCGGGATGCTGAATTTGAAAACGATATTTCAACCCGGCAAGAGCTTTTAGACAAATGGGAAGAAGGTTGGAAATGTTTATTTAGCGCATTGTACAGTTTAACAACAGGTGATTTACAAAAAGAAATTTTCATTCGTAACCAGGGGCACAGTAATACAGAAGCCATTAACAGGCAGCTTGCACATTATCCCTATCACGTTGGACAAATTGTGTTTATTGGGAAAATGGCAACAGATAACGATTGGGCATTATTGTCAATTCCAAAAGGAAATTCAAACGCTTACAATGCAGATAAATTTTCAAAACCTAAACAAAAAGGACATTTCACGGATGAGTATTTAAATGAAAAGAAGGAATAACAAATTGGGAATACTGAAACTATTTTACTATTCCCCACCAATAACTGTCCATACGTCAAATAAACTTTATTCTGGGTTTTCCTGCAAGTAGGTTTGTGAAAAATAGATACTATGCAACCAAATACGACTTCCCGGCAGGCTTATCTCGACTGGCTTAGAATAGCCGCAATCCTCGGGATCTTATTCTTTCATTCTGCCATGCCTTTTGCAAAAGGCGAAACCTGGCATATCAATAATTCAGAAAAAAGCGACCTTTTTGCCGAATTCAATTTCTGGTTAAGCCGTTTCCGCATGCCGTTGTTATTTTTTATTTCAGGGGCCGTAAGCTACTACATGCTTAAAAAATACGATGGCCGGTATTTTATTGCACAACGATGGAAACGATTGATGATACCACTGCTTTTTGGCATGTTGGTGATTGTGCCTCCTCAAATTTATTTGGAAAGAGTATCGCAGGGTTATACCGGTTCTTTCTGGCAATTCTATCCTTCGATATTTGAAGGCAAGCCCTACCCACAGGGGAATACCAGCTGGCACCACCTTTGGTTTATACTTTACCTGTTTATCTATGACCTCATTAGCGTTCCCCTTTTTAAATGGCTGCTGTTTGGTAAAGGCAAAATATTTGCAGAAACTAAACTGGCCTGGCTGGCAAAAGGAAAACGTATTTACCTGCTGATGATACCCAGCATGATTTGTTTTTCGGCATTGATCCTGAGGTTTCCATCCATCCAGAACCTGATTTCTGATTGGGCCATGTTTATTTATTACTACCTGTTTGTTGTACTCGGCTACCTGGTAATGTGTAACCTGCAGTTGGTTGATAGCATGGTTCGTAACCGCAGATTCAGTGTGTTATTGGCATTTGGTTCTATTATCCTCATTAATTATTTCAGGTGGAATGACCTTACATTGGAAAAAATGCTTGGCAGCAACTGGCAGCAGTCTCCTTTAACATATGTATACCTGTGCATATACCCGTTAATTGCCTGGAGTTGGGTGTTGATGCTTGTGGGATATGCAAAAAAATATATTGATAAACCACATCGGATTCATGGTTATGTAAACCAGGCCATTTATCCTTTTTTTATCCTCCATCAAACGATCATTGTAATACTGGCGTATTATGTGGTAAAGGTTAATGAAACAATTCTTACCAAATACCTGTTCATAGTATTGGTTACCTTTATACTCAGCATATTCATTTATCATATCCTAATAAGGCCTTATAATGTTACCAGGGTATTGTTTGGAATGAAAGCAATAAAGAAAAGAGAACAGGTAATAATGGTTGAAAAAGAAATTCCACAAATACAAATAGCACAGGCCGTATAAATTTTTTTAGTTTTAAACTACGCCATGAAATCTTTTTTCCGATATATTTTTCCCGTCTTATTTGGCTTGCTTATTTATACCAGCATAAGGTTAGTACATGATATTACAAAAAGAGATAAATTCTGGATGCGCCCATGGAAAACCAATGCAATAGAAATTACAGTTACCATAATTCTTAGTTATTTGATGATATGGATGATTGGGTTTTTAATTAATTTATTTGAAAACAGAAAGAACAGGGAGGGTAAGGGTTTCAGCATTGTCAAAGAATTCCTGATCATTTTTGTTTCAAACCTGTTGTTGTTGCATATTATTATTGTGCCCCTCATGGTCTTTACTGATGATGGAATGCAGTTAGAAGATTATGTTATTGGCATTATCATACCTTCACTTTTTGTGCTGTTGTATTTTGCCATTGTTCGCGGCAACCTATACCTTAAAAACTATGTGTACCAGAAAATACAACTGGAAAAGATCAGCAATGACCAATTGCAAACTGAACTTAAATTTTTAAAGGCCCAGTATCATCCACATTTTTTATTCAATGCACTCAATACGGTTTATTTCCAGATGGATGAAAATGTGGATGAGGCAAAAAAAACAGTTGAAAAATTTTCGGAACTCCTTCGCTACCAACTTTACGACCAACAGCATACTGTCCCCATTAGCCGGGAAATTCACTACCTGAATAATTTTATTGATATTCAGAAAATAAGAACATCTGAAAAATTACAACTTCAAATACATTTTGATCCTGCGTTGAACCTGCAGCACATTTATCCATTATTGTTATTGCCGTTGGTTGAAAATGCTTTCAAATATGTTGGTGGCGAGTATAAAATAAACATTCAAGCAAAAGAAAATGACGGTGAAATAGAATTTTCTGTAATAAACTCAATACCTGCACAATCCATTCCGGAAAAACAAAACGGTATTGGTTTAGAAAATTTAAAGCGCAGGCTGGCATTACTTTACCCCGAAAAATACAAACTGATAATAAAAAAGGAGAAAAACAATTTTATGGCATTACTCAAAATCAAGATTCACCAATGAAAATTAAATGTATAATTATTGATGACGAACCAATAGCCAGGAAAGGTATAAAGGGTTATATTGAAAAGATTGATTTTCTGGATCTCGTTGCTGTTTGCGAAGATGCGGTGCAACTCAATTCTGTTTTAAAGCAACAACCTGCAGACCTGCTATTTCTTGATATTGAAATGCCGTATATAACTGGTATCGATTTTTTAAAAAATACAGTGGCTCCACCAAAAGTAATTTTTACTACAGCCTTTGAGAAATATGCAATAGAGGGATATGAAATGGATGTACTCGATTACCTGCTCAAACCCATTTCTTTCGAACGTTTCCTTAAAGCTGCAAACAAATCATTTGACTATTTTAAAAGCCTGCAAAAAAATAATGAGACCTATATATTTGTAAAAACAGACAGTAAATTAGAAAAGATAAATTTTGCCGATATCCTTTTTATAGAAGCAAAGGAGAATTATGCAGCTATTTATTTACCCGGTAAAAAGCACATTACCCATTCCACCTTAAAAGCCTTATCAGAACAATTACCTGCAGCGGATTTTATCCAGCCGCATAAATCATATATTGTTAACATCAATGCCATTCAGTCAATAGAAGGTAATATACTACATCTTTCAACTTATCAGGTTCCGGTTAGTAAATATCAAAAAGAAGAAGTGATGGAGAGAATTATTAATAACAGGATCCTCAGGAAGTGAAAAATATAAACCCCTGGATGTACCCGATCTTTCAAACATTCAAACATACATTGCACGATCAACTTAAATTAAATAATCATGAAAGCAATCATTTATGAACAATATGGCTCACCGGAAGTTCTTCAACTCAGGGAAGTGGAAAAACCTGAACCAAAGGAAAATGAAGTATTAATCAGAATACATGCAACTGCAGTCAATTCAGGTGAGGTACGCTTGCGAAAAGCAGATCCTTTTGCTGTCAGGTTCATGTTTGGATTGTTTCGACCTAAAAAACCAATACTGGGGGTTTCGCTTGCCGGTGAAATTGAAACAATTGGCAAAAATGTTAAACGTTTCAAAAAAGGTGACCCTGTTTATGGAACTACAGGTATGAGTTTTGGTGCTTATGCGGAATACAAATGTTTGTCGGAAGATGGAGTACTTGCTATAAAGCCAGCCAACCTGTCTTATAGAGAAGCCGCTGTCATCCCTTTTGGGGGAACTACAGCGTTGTCTTTTCTAAGAAAAGGGAAAATCCAAAGCGCCCAAAAAGTTTTAATCTATGGAGCTTCAGGAGCGGTTGGTACTTCTGCAGTACAACTGGCCAAATACTTTGGCGCAGAAGTTACCGGGGTATGCAGTACATCCAATGTAGCCATGGTGAAATCATTGGGTGCAGATAAGGTTATTGATTATACGCAGCAGGATTTTACTAAGAGCGGTGAGAGCTACGATATAATTTTTGATACAACAGGTAAAAGCCCTTTTACAGGTTGTATAAAATCACTAAAGAAAAATGGCTACTATCTTCGAACGGTTCACATGGAGTTGTCTGCCATTTTTCGGGGGCTGTGGATATCCATGACAAGCAGCAAAAAAGTAATTGGAGGAGGAATAACCGAAACAGCTGAAGATCTGATTTTCCTCAACAGTCTTATTGAAGCAGGACAACTTAAACCGGTCATTGACAGAACATATGCTTTTGAACAAATGGCAGAAGCACACGCCTATGTTGAAAAAGGGCATAAAAAAGGAAATGTAGCCATCACATTGATGGGCGATTAACTCCTATCAAACAGTATCATATACAAGTATAACAAAATCAAATAACTAAACATGAAGCAACCTATTTTTAAAAGAAATTTTAATTCATGTACCCTGCATAGATTTTTCTTAGTGGTCTTGTTGGCTTCAGGTTCATTATTTGCTTATCCGCAAAACACAATAATTGGGTTAGGGGCATTAAAACCTTATAAAACTATTAGCACTATAAAAATTGATGGCGTGTTAGATGAACCCATATGGGAAAAAGCATCAATTACAGACAAACTATTTAATAAGCAAGACAGTATTCAAACTTATGACAATACTAAATCCTATTTTACTTATGATGCAGACAACCTTTATATAGCTTTTAAATGTAAAGTGAAAAACACTGCTTTATTGTCTAAAATTAAATTAAATAAAGATGATCAGGCTATTCTTAAAAATGAGTGGGTTGCCTTTGCAATAGATACGTACAATGATGGAATTATTGCCTATACTTTTTTTGTAGATGTAGCAGGCAATCAATTTGATGGGACATTAAACGCATCAAAAGACCTTTCTAATTCTTTTTCTTCAAACTGGACTTCCGCTATTCAGCAATCACTTGATGGCTATACTATTGAAATGAAAATACCATTAATTACATTACCAGTAAGATGGAACAAAAACGGTGTGGAAATGAAAATGCTGATGATAAGATTTGATAAGCAAAATAACCAGGAGATTCAAAGTCCATTTTTAGATCCAACTGAAAAAAATAAACTTACTCATTTTCAAAAAATAATCTTACATGGAATCCACGCAACCCATCCAAAATATTTATCCGGTGTCAATATATTAGAAAGACTGGCATATAAAAAATCAAAAATTGATATAACTACTTTAGAAGGGCGTAGTAAAGGTGGTGATGCTTCAGTAATGGATTATGCTATATTTAAAAAGAGAGAAATTGATGGTGCAAATAAGCCAAGAATGTTTCACTATTCAATACAAAGCAAATCTATAACCAAAGCCTTTGAAAGTACTGATTTCTTAAACAAATATTATACAGAAAATGTTGATTTTAATACTTTACTGGAGAGAAGTCAAACAACGGCTTTTCTTGTATTGCAAAATGATACTATTGTTTATGAGAAATATTTTAACGGGTTTTACCGAAATTCAATATTTACATCATTCTCTATTGCGAAATCATTTGTCAGTATATTGATTGGATTAGCAATTGCTGATGGTTACATTAAAAGTGATACAGATAAAATCACAACTTATCTCCCGGAGTTATTGAAAAAGGACATTCGTTTTTCAACTATTACAATCTCTGATTTAGTAAGTATGAGATCGGGTTTATCATACTCAGAGGCAGGTGAACCTTCGGATGATGATTTTACCTACGTAGACCCTAATCTTAGGAAAATAACTATAGAGAATGTGCGAATAGCAGAAGCTCCAGGCAAGCATTGGCTGTATAATAATTACAATCCCCTTTTGCTAGGATTAATATTGGAACGTACTACCCATAAGTCAGTTTCAAAATATCTGGAAGAAAGACTTTGGAAAAAAATGGGTGGTGGTAATGCCAGTTGGAGCCTTGATGAAAATGGTTTTGAAAAAATGGAAAGTGGTATTAATTGTAGTGCTATTGATTTTGCAAGATTTGCTGAACTGTTACTTAATAATGGTAGATACAACAATATTCAGGTTGTGCCCGAAGATTGGGTACAAAAAGCTACACAGCCTTTAAGTATGGAGCAAAATTTAAATCACAATGTCTATTACAGCCATTTCTGGTGGGGGAAGCTTCGTGGCAATCAGGAAAAATCTAACGATTTTTTTGGGATGGGTAATAAAGGGGAATATGTATATGTATGCCCTCAGAAAAAATTAATCATAATAAGATTGGGCTTAGAATATGGACTTACTACACCAGGGGCTTATTCGTGGCCTGACTTATTTTATCAGTATGCCACAGACTTTAGGACGGATCAATGATAAGGTATGCTTTGTTGTATACCGTTTTTTTATTCACTTTTTAAAAAATCATCAAGAATTTCATTAAATATTTCGGGTTGATCCATTAATGGTAAATGTCCAGCATCTTGAATTAAATGAAGCTTTGCATTTGGGATAATTTTAGCTGCTGCTTCACCATATTCAACAGAAAATAATTTATCATCTTTCCCCCAAATGATAAGTGTTTCATTTTCAATTTGCTTTAATAATTCTTCTGATATTTTAGATACTGCGGTTCCGCGTCCCTGCTTAAATGCATTTTTCCCTCCTTTATATTTGAGAACGGCTATTGAGTAGCCAATATGGTTCGGATCTCTGTTTATGGGTTTATGAAGTATATAACGCGAATTAAAACGATTTGCCATTGATGATGGAAAACTCTTTACCGCAAATACGAAAACAGGGTCATTGCGGAATTGTCAACGAACGGGATCTGGAAAAAACTATTTGCAGGAATATTAACCGGAGGTGGTTTGCAAACACTTACTATTTTGGTGATATACCTGTATGGCGGTTTTAGGATAATTGCTGTCAATCCGGTTATGCTACCCATTGGCTACCGCATTAAATAATTTTGTGAATCATTAAAACTTAAAAAATACACATCATGAACAAAAACATCAACTTCAACTTTCCCAAAATGAGCGAAGTACAGTCAAAAGAATTAACTACAATATTTGGATTTATATTTGTTTTGAGTGAATCCAGGAACCCTTTAATATGGTTGACTCAATTTGCTGATGGAACGAAAGCAAAAAAGAAAAGACTTATTAAAGCATTCGTAATTCCTGGTTAATTAGCTTTGAACTGCTTCTATAGTAAACCCCTAATATAATTACTATTAATATGCAATAGCATACCCAAAAACCGATATTTATTAAAATAACTAACGACTTCTTCATGGTTTGAAATTAGCAAATTAAAAGTGAGCAAACGTCACTCATTTAAGTGTGATTAATGTAAATTATATGCAAAACGGCAATATTTGTCTGCAAAATGGTCAAATCCTAACTGCCAGCAAAATTGTTGATATAATTTATCGATAGTCCTGTTTAACTACATAATAGTCCTATCAGACAGGTGATGATTGAATTTAATTTTGCATTCATAAAATAAATACTGTACAAAAAATAATTAGTATGAAGACAAAAATGAAATTGATTGCTTCCTTAAAGATTTGGGTTGTGATCTATCCAGCTATCACGCTGTTTTTCTATCTTTTTGGCAAGCCCTTATCTGTTTTGCCATTATATCAAAGGACTTTCATGCTGACCATTTCGTTGGTACCAATGATAGTGTTTGTGGGTGTACCTTTTGTGGATTCAATCATTAGCCGAGCTTCGAAAATGAAACGTAAATGATCAAGTTATTACCCATGCCTGACCAAAATACTTTTGATGTGATTATAGTCGGAGGAAGTTATTCGGGACTGGCTGCCGCCATGGCTTTGGGAAGGGCGGTTAAAAAGGTCGTGATAATTGATAGCGGCAAACCCTGTAACAGGCAAACGCCGTTTTCCCACAACTTCCTTACAAATGACGGGAGATCCCCAAAACAAATTGCTGCATTGGCATATCTTCAAGTTAGTAGGTATGAAACATTGAAGTTCTTCGATGGCATCGCAATAAATGGGATCAAAACACACAATGGTTTTGAAGTTATGGTAAACTCAGGGGAAAACTTTGCTGCAAAGAAATTGATCTTTGCAACGGGTATCAAAGATATGCTTCCGGGTATAGATGGATTGGCCGCTTGTTGGGGTATTTCGGTACTTCATTGCCCGTATTGTCATGGTTACGAAGTAAAGAATGAAGTAACGGGTATTCTGGGTAATGGAGATCCTGGTTTTGACCTGGCCAGGCTTATTTCCAACTGGACAAATGACCTGACCCTTTTCACCAACGGAACTTCAACATTGTCGCCAAAACAGACAGCGGAACTTGTCAAACATAAAATACAAATAGTTGAAAAGGAAGTGAAAAAGCTTGAGCACATCAATGGGTATCTCCAAAATATCATTTTCACAGACGGCACCACAACTTCCATCAGGGCTATATATGACCCTGTACCTTTTGAACAGCATTGTAAGATCCCGGTATTGCTCGGATGTGAATTAACTGATGAAGGCTATATTAAAGTTGATCCTTTTCAGGAGACCACAGTAAAGGGAGTTTTTGCCTGTGGCGATAATGTAACCCGAATGCGTACGGTGGCAAATGCGGTAGCAATGGGAACAACGGCCGGGATGACAGTAAGCAAGAAAATGATCTTGGAAGAATTCTAAAACTTACAATTACTACAATCACCCATATCGCAATAAATTTAAACAGCTGTGAAATGGAAGAAAACTATGGCTTGCGTGTGCGTAACCGGTGCCGGGAAATGTTTAATTTGATTTCCTTCGATGCAAATGCATTGGACAAACGGATGTAAAAATGTTTAAGTAAAGCTTTATAATTAGCAGGTATCAAAAATATTACTTATTTTTAGCAAGTGCCCCCTGTATTGCTTATGAACAAAAAGATACTTTCCGAAAGAGATATTTGCACCAAATACATAACTCCGGCATTGGAACATGCAAAGTGGGATAAACTTGCTCAGGTATTGGAGGAAGTAAGTTTCACTGACGGGAAGATTTATGTTCGCGGTAAACTTACAGCAAGAGGAACAAGAAAACGGGCTGACTACATTCTCTACTACAAACCAAACATCCCCATTGCAATCATAGAGGCTAAAGACAATAACCATTCTGTAAGAGCAGGAATTCAGCAGGCGCTGGACTATGCTAAAATACTTGATATTCCTTGTGTATTTAGCAGCAATGGCGATGGCTTTTTATTTCACGACAGGACAGCCACAGATGCCAATATTGAAACAGAAATTGACCTGGATAAATTTCCAACCCCTGAACAGCTGTGGGAGAAATACAAAATCTATAAAGGCATTACAACCCTTGCAGCCGAAAAAATAATCTCCCAAGATTATTATTTTGATGGTAGTGGAAGAAAACCAAGATACTATCAGCAAATTGCCATCAACAGAACAGTTGAAGCCATTGCAAACGGGCAAAACCGGATTATCCTGGTAATGGCAACTGGCACTGGTAAAACTTATACTGCTTTTCAAATCATTCACCGGCTTTGGAAAAGCGGGACCAAAAAACGCATCTTGTTTTTAGCCGACCGTAATGCCCTGATTGACCAAACAAGAAGAGGCGATTTTAAACACTTTAAAGATAAAATGACGGTGGTTAAGCATCGGCAAATTGATAAAAGCTATGAAATTTACCTGGCTTTATATCAGGGCTTATCTGGCACAGATGAAGATGCCGATGTGTACAAACAATTTTCACCTGAGTTCTTTGACCTTATTGTGATTGATGAGTGCCACAGGGGTAGTGCAAAAGAAGATAGTTCGTGGAGAGAGATTTTATCCTATTTCAAAAATGCTACACATATTGGTTTAACAGCCACGCCAAAAGAAACCAAAGAAACCAGTAACACAGAATATTTTGGCGAGCCTGTTTATACCTATTCCTTAAAGCAGGGAATTGATGATGGTTTTCTTGCTCCCTATCGTGTGATAAGAGTTGCTTTAAATATTGATGCAGAAGGCTGGCGGCCCGACCAGGGTAAGACAGATAAAGACGGCCACGAGGTTGAAGACCGGATTTACAATCGCAAAGACTTTGATCGTAACCTGGTTATTGAAGAGCGTACCGAAATGGTCGCAAAAAAACTGACCGAGTTTTTAAAAGGTTACGACCGCTTTGCAAAAACAATTGTGTTTTGTGTGGATATTGACCATGCCGAACGAATGCGCTCTGCATTGGCAAGACAGAACGCAGATCTGGTGGCCGAGAATTACAAATACATCATGCAGATTACCGGCGATAATGATGAAGGTAAAAGGGAGCTGGATAATTTTATTAACCCCGAAGAAAGGTACCCGGTAATAGCCACCACATCAGAACTTATGACAACCGGTGTTGATGCCCAAACTTGTAAAGTAATTGTATTGGACGCCAACATCAATTCAATGACCAAGTTTAAACAGATCATTGGACGTGGCACAAGGATAAATGAAGAGTTTGGCAAATTGTATTTTACCATTTTAGATTTTAGAAATGCTACTGATTTATTTGCCGATAAGGATTTTGATGGTGATCCGATAAGAATTAAACCGGTTACCGAAGACACTGATTTGAGCAGCATTGTTGACGATGAAGAAAACGACATCACACCCATTATTGATGAGGTAACCGGCGATGAGGTTATTGTAGAACCTCCTGTAGTTAGAAATCTGGTTTCTGAAACCAAACCGGAATATGTTAAACGGGAAAAGGTCTATGTTAATGGTGTAGATGTTTCTGTTTTGGTTAGCAGGGAGATGTATTTCGACCAGCATGGCAAACCCATCACCACAAGCCTTAAAGACCATACAAGAAAAATTATACAGGAAAATTTTGCTTCGCTGGATGATTTTTTAAACAAATGGAATACCACCGACCGCAAAGAAGCCATCATTGCCGAATTGCAGGACCAGGGAATTATGGTAGAAGCCTTGTATGAGGCAGTGGACAAGCAGGTAGATTTATTTGATTTGATTTGCCATGTTGCCTACGACCAGCCACCATTGACCAGGAAGGAAAGAGCCAACAATGTGAAGAAGCATAATTATTTTACAAAGTATGGTGAACAGGCAAAAAAAGTGTTAGTAGCATTGTTGGATAAGTATGCTGATGAAGGAATTACCAATATAGAAAGTATTGAAGTATTAAGGATAAATCCATTTGATGAATTTGGTTCACCAACTGAAATCATTAGTGAATTTGGAAGCAAAGAAAAATACCTACAAGCGGTAAAAGAATTAGAAAAAGAATTATATAAATCAGCATAATTATGACTACCCAAACCGTTACTCCGGCATATTTAAAGAAGATTTTCAATGCTGCTGAAAAAAGTCTTTTTAATTTAAGTCCGCTTTCAGAAAAAGACCTAAAAAAGAACTTTGAAAGTTTTAAAAACATTGACATCAATAAAATTGATTGGAACAAATTTTATGAACTGATTATGTTTGTTACTTTTTATTCCGGCTTTAGAGCCGAAACCGTAAATCATAAATATTTTGCAATTAAAAAAGCATTGGGTAAACTTAACACTGTTGCTAAATTTAAAGAGTCAGATATTAAAACAGCTTTGAAGAATACCGGCATTATCAGGCACGAAGCAAAAATAAGAGCTTGTGTGTATAATGCTAAAGCTGTAGTTGAATTAAAAACAAAACATAAAACACTTCAGAATTATTTAGGTTCCTTCGGCGATTTAACCCTCAGTAAAAACATAAATACTCTTGTAAAAGATTTAAAGAAAAGATTTAAGTATTTGGGAGGCATTACTGTAAACCATTTATTAACCGACCTTGGATTAAATGTTGTAAAACCTGATCGTGTTTTATGCAGAATATTTTTCAGGCTTGGGTTGATTAAAGCGGTGAGAGATTATGAAAATGTAATTAAGATTGGCCAGTTAATGAAGAAAGCAACCGGATTACCAATAAGATATATTGATTTAATATTCGTTTTTTATGGTCAGGTGGGTTATAAATATGAATTAGATATAGAAAATGGAATATGCCTGGAGAAAAATCCCCAATGCAATATTTGCAAACTAAATACATACTGTAATTATTATAAACAAAACAACTAGATGAGTAATATAGGGGGCATAATAAAAAGTATTCAAAACATCATGTGGCAGGACACAGGCTTGAATGGAGATGCACAACGCATTGAACAATTGGGCTGGATGCTGTTTTTAAAAATATTTTCGGATAAGGACAAGGAATTAGAGTTATTGGATGATACATATTCATCTCCTATCCCTGATAAATACCACTGGGTTAATGAGAAAGGTAACTGGGCAGGCGATGATGAAGGCATGACGGGGGATGAATTGCTGGAATTTGTTGACAGGCAATTATTTCCTGCATTGCGTAATTTAAATTTAAACACTGGCAATCAACGAGCCGTTATTGTGCGTGAAGTATTTGAGGGCAACAACAACTACATGAAAAGCGGCATCAACATCCGCAAGGTGTTGAACAAGCTGAACGAAATTGATTTTAACATTGCTAAGGACCGCCACGCTTTTGGCGAATTGTACGAAACGATTTTAAAGGAATTGCAAAGTGCAGGCAAAAGTGGAGAGTTTTATACACCGCGTGCCATTACACAATTCATTACTGAAATGATAAATCCGCAATTGGGCGAAAAGGTACTTGACCCTGCCTGCGGAACGGGGGGCTATTTAACCTGTGCGATTGAGCATTTGAAGAAACAGGCCAAAAATGTAAAAGAGCGGAAAAGCATTGAAGAAAACATTGCAGGTTGGGAATACAAACCATTGCCCTATTTGTTGGCAACAACCAATTTGATTTTACACGACATTGAAATACCGAACATAAAATTTGGCGATGCTTTAGACCAACCTTTGAGCAACTTTACCGAAAAGCACCGGGTAAATGTAATATTGGCAAACCCTCCATTTGGGGGCATAGTAGCCAACAATAACGAAACCAATTTTCCGCAAACCTACCGTACCAAAGAAAGTGCCGACTTGTTTTTAATCTTAATGATTCATTTGCTAAAACAAGACGGACGTGCAGGAATTGTTTTGCCCGATGGCAGTTTAACAGGCGATGGCGTTAAACAACGCATACGCCAAAAATTGTTGGACGATTGCAACCTACACACCATTATTCGTTTGCCCAATTCAGTGTTTCAGCCTTATGCAACGGTTGCTACCAACTTATTGTTTTTTGACAAAGGCAAACCCACTAAAGACATTTGGTATTACGAACACCGTATGCCCGAAGATTACAAAGCATACAGCAAAACAAGACCAATACAAGTAAAGGAATTTGAACCCATTAAAAAATGGTGGAATAAACGCAAGGAAAGTGAAATCTGTTGGAAAGTAAATATCAAAACCATAATTGAACGTGGATACGATTTAGATATTAAAAACCCAACAAAGAAGGAAGAAGAACAAGAACACAGCAGTAAAGAATTAATTGAAATGCTCAAAGGCAGTTTTAAGAAAAGCAATCATTTGTTAGAACAACTAATTAAGGAGATTAAATGAGCCTGATGAGAATAGACGAAATATTTAGTTTTGAAAAAGGCATACTTCAAAGTTCTAAGTGTGTTCCTGGTGATTTTGATTTTATCACTGCTTCATCTGATTGGAAAACACATAACGAATTTACTCACGATTGTGAAGCCTTGATTTTTGCCGCTGCTGCTTCAGGTTCTTTGGGAAGAACGCATTACGTAAACGGTAAATTTGTTTCTAGTGATTTGTGTTTTATCATCACACCAAAAGACCAAGAGAGCTTGCCGGTTGATTTAAAATTCTATCATATTCTATTCAATGAATTGAAAGATGAAATTGTGAGAAATACGAAAGCAGGAACTTCAAAAGAAGCTATTGGATTAGGAAGCTTTGGAAAGTATGAATTACCTTATTTTGATATTGATACACAAATTGAAATCAAAAATCGATTTGTAAATTCAGAGAATTTGAAATCAAATTTAACCACTGAATTGAACCAACAAGTAGGTTTAGTAAATAAACTCCGTCATCAATTATTGCAAGATGCCGTGCAAGGCAAATTGGTTGAACAAAATAAAAAAGACCAACCGGCAAGCGAATTGCTCAAAAAAATAAAAGCCGAAAAACAAAAACTGATTGCTGAAAAGAAACTAAAAAAAGAAAAAGAGCTACCGCCAATCAAACCCGAAGAAATTCCATTTGAAATTCCTGAAAACTGGGTGTGGTGTAGGCTAAACGATATTTGTGATGCAATAATTGATTGCCCACATTCTACACCCCATTACATAGATAATGAAACAGGATATTACGGTATTGATACGAATTGCATAAATGAAAAGGGGGAAATAACAAGACTTCGTTCTTTATCATTTGAAAGTTACCAAGAAAGAATCAGAAGGCTTGTTCCAAAAGAAAATGACATTGTATATGCTAGAGAAGGTTCAATAGGATTGGCAACATTTATTCCTAAAGATAAAAATATCTGTTTAGGTCAAAGAGTTATGCTATTCAGACCTTCAAATGCAATTGCTCATTTGTATTTAATTTATGCAGTTACAGATATTGGCTATAAAACTCGGCTTCTTTCAAAGCATAGAGGAATGGGTGCAAAACACGTAAATGTAAAGGATATAGTGGAGTCTTTGATAGCTCTTCCACCATTTGCTGAACAAACTCGCATTGTTCAAAAATTAGATGAACTGATGCAGTATTGCAATAAGTTGGAAGCAAGCATCAAACAAAGTGAATCACAAAATGAAAACCTACTGCAACAGGTTTTGAGAGAGGCGTTGAGGAAAGAGAATTAAATATTTAGCATTTATGACACTAACAGAAACATTGCAAATTGCCACTTTTACTATAGCAGCAATATCATCAGTTATTGCAATTTTAGCTTTTCGCAGAAATAAAAAAAATGAATTAGAGAACCAATTATTTAAAATAAAACTAGAAGCTTTCGCCAATTTGGTATTTGAAATTGACCGGTTTTCAACTGTTGTTAGCCAGGCCCTGCATTTAGTTATAAAATTAGCTCAGGAAAATAATATTGAACAATCAAAGGGAAAATTGTTTGTATTAGCTGATGAAATTGGCGAACATGTTTTTGCATGTAATAGTCTGATCATTAAATACTCAGTATATTTTTCAGCAGATTCAACAACATTATTAACGGAGTTTTCAAACAATATTTTAGGTAATTCAAAATCGAATACAGATGCTAACTTATTACTACTTTTAGATGAGTTAGATAGCTATTATACCAAACAACTTGACCTGGCTAACAAGGCTGTTGATAAAATCAGAGATGAATTGGGACTGGAAAAATTGAATTCATCATTATATAAACGAGTTAAGTAAAGGTGCAAGTAATTTTGACAAGCAGTCGGGGTAATGGAGAGGTAAAAAATATAAATTAATAAATTATTTCTCAGGGTATTAAATATTTTTAATGAAAACATTTTTTGATAACAACTTTCCAGAATTTGAACTTGAAGTAGCAACAGGAATTGGACTTCGAAAATGTCAAATCGGAGCTACATATGCAGTGCAAAGTCACTTTACTAAAAGTAATGAGCCCGCATTGATAAGTATGCCAACTGGTTCTGGAAAAACTGCCTTGATGATGTGTTTGTCATTTAGAATGAAAGCCAAAAAAATTCTAATTATTACCCCTTCAAAAGTTATAAGAGACCAAATTGCTGATGAATTTGCTTCACTTCAAGTATTAAAAGATATTGGCTGTTTGAAAAATAAATTTTTAAATGGCCCACAAGTAACTTCTAATGATAAAGAATGCAACAGTCTTAAAGTTTGGGAAAAATTAATTAATGAAAACGATGTAGTGGTTGCAACACCCAAAACTACATCACCAACCGAAAAGAATATAGTAACTCCACCTAATACTTCTTTTGATTTGGTTTTTTTTGATGAAGCACACCATTCACCTGCAGAATCATGGAATGCTCTTGTTAGTGCTTTCCCAAATTCTAAAATAATATTTTTAACTGCCACTCCATTCAGAAGAGATAAAAAGCGGATAAAGGCATCTATTGTATATCATTATTCTATTAACCTTGCTATAATAGAAGGTATTTATAGGCCAGTGACTTATGTGCCAGTTGATACTTCTGCTAATGCAAGCAAACGAGATGAGTTATTGGTTATGGAAGTTAAAAAAAGGTATAGGTTAGAAATAAAAATAAATCCATCAGCAAAACTTCTAATTAAAACCGAAAGGATAGATCATTCTGAAGAGTTAAAAAAAATATATACAGACTCTGGTTTCAAAGTTGAGACAATTCATAATAAAAAAACTGACTTTCAAAATAAGCAAGCAATAAGGGATTGTAAAAGTGGAGTAATTGAAGGTTTAATATGTGTGGGAATGATAGGGGAAGGTCTTGATATCCCTGACTTAAAGATTGCAGTTTTACATGCTGTACCTAAGACATTACCATTTACGATTCAATTTATTGGTAGGATTTCGCGAATTAATAAAAATCAAACTGGGAATTCATATTTGATAACTGATCCACAGTTTGTTTCAGGAGAAGTTAGAAACTTATATAAATATGATAAAGGTTGGAGTGATTTAATACCGCTGCTTGTAGATAGAAAAATTTCGCACTCTACTTTTCTTAAAGACAAAGATCAATTGCAGTTGAATCCTTTGGATTTAGAGATTGATGATTTTGAGCCTTTCTTTAGTGTTCGAATTTATAAAATAGATCGGGGCTTTAAATATAGAGATAGTTTTTTTAATAAATTATCATCAGATTTGGAAATTGTATTAACAGAACAAAAACAAGAAAATGATCCTTTAGTAATTATAACAAAAACTAATAAAACGCCAGACTGGGGGAAAAATACTTTAATTCATTATGAAAATTTTGATTTACATATATTTTTTGTGATTAATAACTTTCTTTTTGAGTATACAACATCAGATTTCATTTGTAATAAACTAAAAAGGCAATTGCTTGATCCAACGAAATATCATAAGTCCAAATATCATTCTTTAAATGGAGCATTAAAAGATGCAAAAGGTGATAAATACTTTATGTTAGGTCTAAGCAATATTTCAGGCGTAAATAAATCAAATCCTAAATATAAAATGTATTTGGGAAATGAGGTTCAAGCTTCATTAAGAAATGAAGACGGAAGAGTATTTGCTTTTGGTCATGCTTTGACTAAAGTGTCTAGTAGTGAAACACGAGGTGTTGCATCTAATAACAGCAGAATCTGGGCAATTAAAAGAGATAACATTAAGGCATTTGAAATTTGGTGTAAATCTATAGCTGTACTAATTAAAAAAAATGATGCAAATGAATCGTTTCCACAATTGGACATGCTTTCAAAGACTCAACAAATATCAAAATTACCCGCAGAACCCATTGCTATCATATTTGATAATACTATTTTTAATTCTAGTATTGCAAAATGGGAAATTGATACAACTACTTTTGAAAATCCCAATCCAGTCTTTACAAATATTTCATATGATAAACTTTCAGATATCGTTTCTGTTGTATTAAAGGTTGATTCTACCTCTAGCGATGTTAATTTAACATTTAATCCTGGACGTAGTGTTGCCTGGCAAAAAACATCTGCTAAGCCTGTAACCATACACTTAGATTTTGGTGATAATGAGCCTTTTAATGGAAGCCTGGAAAGGTTTGTAAAAGAATATCCTCCATTATTGATTTTAGCTAATGGTAGTACAGTTCAAAATGATGTTTGTTTTATACCTAAAATTAGAACTACAAAATTTAATCAGGAACTGTACATTATAAAGGATTGGTCAAACACAGATGTTCATAGTGAATCGAAACCCGCAGTACCGCCGTTTAAATTTAATGTGCAAGAAAAATCAATTGAGCATATTCTTCCTAGTTTAAAAGCTGATGATTTTCTTATAATAGATGATAGGGCGAATGAAATTGCTGATATTATTACAATTCAACCCAATGATTTTAAAATTGTATTATATAATTGCAAATTTAAATCAAGTTCAGGCATAAAGCCTGGCGCAAATTTAATGGACATAAAAGAACTTATTGAGCAAGGGATTCGTAATGCAAACTGGATTTATTATCAATCATTAATTCAAAGGTTAATAAAAAGAATTTCTGAAGGTTCTATTTTAAAAAAAGGTAAGCTTTCAGAATTGAAAAAATTAGGTGAAAAGTTTCATCCTCAAGAATGGTCTTACAAAATTATTTTAGTTCAACCAGGAATTAGCAAAAAAAGAATATTTAGCGGCAAGGAGTCAGGGAATATAGAAACATTATTAAATACACTTTATGATAGAAGCAAAGCTATCAATGCTGATCTCGAAGTTTGGGGAGATGTTTAATATCTAGTGAATAAAATATACATTCTCGGCCGAAGGTAAATATTCTTTTACTATTGTAGCTTGCTGACGACTGGTTGCCAGACCAACGCTATTTGGGGCGGTAACAAATTGTGTCCTTGCTACAGGTTCCAATTGAATCACTTGATTCCGATAAATTTGTATGGACTTTGTTCGGCATTTAAAAAAAATAATTTGAAATTTAATTAATGAAAATATCATCTCTTTTTACCGCTTACAAAACACAACTGTCAACTGTTACAAATTCAGAAGCAATCTTTGCTGAAGCTGGAATGACAATTGATTCTGAACAATTGAAATTTGGCTTTTTCCCTTTGGGCTCTGGGATTCTAACAGAACATTCAAGTATTGATGATGCAGAAATTGCCGAAGGTGGAACAATGGTTTTAGGTCATGATTTTGGAACAGTGAGTTATGTGAACGAAAAGTGTAAAGACGGAAAAGAAAACAACAGCCGGACTATTCAGAATTTAAGCGATGTTGGTTTAAATGTGGAACAAACCTTTTTTACGAATTTTTACTTGGGTTTGCGGGATGATAAACTTCATGAGAAAATGAAGATGACCAATCTGGCTGTAAAGAGAACGAATGACTATAAATCTTTTTGTTTTAATTTCTTTAAAACACAATTGGATTTTATAAATCCTAAACTTGTTATTTGTTTGGGAAAAGAAGTTGGCCGAATTTTACCAGGAGTGTTTAAAAATCTTACTGAGCCCGGCAAATCTTTGTTATCTCTGTATGCCGATGAAACCCAAACCGACTATATCGTTCAAACTAATGATAAGATTTATGGAAACAGGAAATATGTTTTGATTCCACATCCATCTTATGCTCATATTAATTGGGCTAAGCATGATATAAAATCTAAAATTATGGCGGCAATTAAAAGTGAAGGAATTGATGTGAAAAATAAACAAAAAACACCTTTACTGTGGAATGGTTACTGTCCAGAAAGCGGTTTGCAAGGAAAGGCTGTTAGAATGAAATTAAATAGCAATGATTTTTTTGAAAGCGAAGAAACAGGGTTACAGATTTTTGTCCTCAAAGGTGCGCAGGCAATCATTTTAAACTTTCGAGGAAATGGAAATTTCCGTTCAGATGCAAAATATGCTGATGAAACTGAAAACGGTGAAGTATTAATTCCGCAAACAACAGATTTTCCTCCATTCAATGGCGGAGTCATTTTTAAGGAAACTGATGAAATGTCTAACTACATTAATTCAATTAAGTAGATAAAATCAATTCTAATGGATTTTTTGTATTGGTAAAAATGTGTTGTGACCTAATTGCAAGAGTAAACCGGATATTTCAATTTTATCTGATGAATTTCTGCAGGAAGTATATGGGATGTAACATAAAAATTTGGCGTTGAATTATTAAAGAAGATACTTTCAATTTATTTGTGAACATCAGCTGCTCTTATTCTTACTTTACCGCAATGATTGCAGGAACATATAGCGTGATGCATTTTTCTTTATAGAAATGTAATGCTACTTATTTATATAAAGCGAGTTGTAATGATATCAATTAACGTGCATTGACATGTATTGACGCATAATGATTTGCGGAATAGCTGAAAAAAGCTTCTATTTGACAAAGAATTAAATACCATTTTAAAATCACAATAATCTTAATCACCAATCACGAAACTCCACTTGTAAGATCACTTGATATAGACTGACTACGTAAGATCCCCTCTTTATATTTACCAGAAAGCTCTATAAAAGTAGCTTGCTTTCTTAACTGATTTTTATACGGCAGTTTTGAGGTCTCGAGTTCCGCGTAATTGTTATCACTAAGGAATTTTATAAAGGTTTTATGGGGTAGGCCGCTATGAATGGCTTTTAGAGAATTAATTTTCAGTTGGTGAAATATGAATCCATAGTCTGCAGCCATTGTTTTTTTTGACACAGTTAATTTGTGTAATGCTAAAAATAAATTGAATGCGTAGCCATTTGTAAAAATATCAGGGAATGGATTTTTAGGTATACTTTCGCTAGTTGCAATTGCTTTAATGCTAGTATTATCTTTGGTCTTCTGGGATGTCAGATCCGAAGCTTTGGGCTTTCGCTTTTTTCCCTTTAGATGTGTTTCCAGCCATTTGACAAAGAGCCAGCAGCACTCGGCATAAATCTCGGGGGGGATTTGCGTCTTTTCTTGAAATAGAAAGTTTGGGCTATGAATAAAGTCGAACTTTAGGGCCACTCCATTCACTTTTGTATCATAAATAAAGTTTCTGATTGTCGAGAGTGATTCAATTGTAATTAGAATTTCTCTATGTGAGAACAGATGGCCGTTAGTCGAAGGGCCATATAGGATGTTTTCGAATTTTAGCAATTCATAATTTAAAAGCAGGTTGGTTGCCTTTGAATTCTTATACCTTTTTGCAAAATCCTCCTTCCAGTCTTTTACTAGCTTGGTTACAGTTGTATTGAAAATGTCTTTTTGTTTATCTTTTATTTTGAGTATATCTGTTTGTCTTATCTGATCCCACGAAACGCGAGGTGGAATATTATTTTTATTCTTTTCAGTAAAAAAAATCGTGGCATACAAAAGGTAGATTTCTCCATTCCACCAATCCTTGTAACTATATTTTTTTGTTGCTGTCATCATTTTTATATTTATCATTAAAAATACTCTGCCAGTTGTTTGGCTTTTTCAGTTTCAGTTTTACCAATATACTCCAAAAACATGGCTTCTGTAGTGTGACCGGTTACATTAATCAAAAGTGCGGTAGGTATTTTGCCATAATTGTTTGTCGCAAAAGACTTTCTACCAATATGAGAAGTTACCAGTTCATATTTGGGGTAAAGACCGGTGGCTTTACGATTAGTTTCCTTAATCATCTTACTGCCTTTTATTCTTGTATTGATACCAGCAATCTTGCACACCTCTTTAATATATTCGTTATACCGCTGATCGCTAATCTTTCTGGGGAAATCGCCACCTCTTTTAGCTAAAATCGCCCTAACCTTTTTACTTAGGGGGATAGCCATAATCTTATCAGTTTTTATCTGAGTAAACTCACACAAAGGCACATTGCCCTCATAACGAATTTGTTCTTTTGAAAATCGCATAAAATCTGATACCCTTTGCCCAGTTTCACAGCTTATAACAAGCCAGTCCCTTGCATTCAATAAGTGCTCCAATTTTAATTCAACTTTTTCAATCTTTTCAATTTCTTCGGGGGTTAAAAATATTTTTTCAATTTTTTCAGTTTTTGTTTTTATGTTATTAAGCTGAAAATGAGTGGTTATACCATTGCTTTGGGCATGATAACAAATCGTCTTTATAAACTTAATTGCCCGGGCAATTGTATTTGCTGCATAGTTTTCTTTTTTACAAAACGTTTCAAACTTTAATTTGAAATCAGCATGTACATCAGTAATCAGGTAGGTAGCTTTTGAGGCTATCTCAAAGCGTTCAAGCAGATGTTTATTAACAAATAGTTTTTTATATGTGGCTGGTTGTAGGCTACTTTTTTTATGTATGGCATAATAGTCAAAATAGGCTATTAACTTATTGGGTATAGCATCTGGCTCTATTGATGGATTAATAAAATCTTTCAGCCATTTTGTATTTATATAGGTGTTAACTGATTTGTTATTGTAGTGGTTAAGTAAGTCGGTTTTCAGGTTTACTAAATCTGCATTTAGTTTTTTAAAAACCTCGTCTTTTAAAACTTTCGGCTGCCCTTTTGTATTACTCCAGTTGGCCGGATTGATAACAAAATTAGTTTTAGCTTTAATGTCAATGTTGCGGCCTTCTTTGAATCTAATATAAATTGCCGCCGGATTATTCTTGCTTTGAATAAGGTAGTTTATTGTTGCCATGGCTCAAAGATAATACTTACCTTCATATTTAGCCCGCATTTAGCCCGCAATTGTTCCATTTAGTTCTATCTACTTCAATTCATTTAAATAATACTAATATCGCTGTATGTATTTATAGTATTGAATTACAGAGTGTTTGTGCCTTGTATGGATGCTTTCCTGAAAGTGAGAAATCTAAGTGTATGTAGTTCCTGCAGCTCCACTTTTTTATAACAAAGCAGAAAAGCTATAAACAATAAGTTCATAGCTTTTTTTGTCAAATGTCGTAAATGCAAAAAAAATGCTTAATACGTTCCTGAATAGTGAACAGATTAAGCATTATAATTAAATTAATCTGGAATTAGAATTCGATAGTCTTGTAAATCACCAGCTGTTTAGCCGCTTCACCTGGCTTCAGTTTGTATTGGAACTGGCGCATTTTAGCGGTCTTGGTATCACCATCAAATAATGGGAAACGGCGGATAAAACTGCCTTCCACAAAATTGTATTCATCCATTCCTTTATAGCCTACCATTGATTTATCGGTGTCAGCTATTTCTGGAAGATTAGCCATGCTCAATGATTTGTCTTTGTTGGAAGAATAAATATACACATGGCCCTTATTTGATGCATTCATTACGATCACAGCTACTTCAGGATTGTTATCTCCGTCAATATCATCTACAATTACATCCTTTACTTGTCCATCAATATTTTCTGTATAGGCAGTATTGTCTGCACTATAACCAGAAGGCGTAATGGTAAATGCATTTCCGGTAGTAGTACCTGGAGAAGTTACATTGAATTTGATCTTTTGAAAGCTCACTTCTTTGCTGAATGGTGTAGCAGCAGGTGCAACTGCTTTTTTTGTTGTATCAACAGCAGGTGTAGCGGTTGAATCAGCAGCTTTTTTACTTTCGTCTTTGCTTCCACCACAACTGATCATAACCGTTGCGGCAGTAAGAACTAGAATTGATTTTAACATGATATTTGTTTTAAGGGTTAAACAGAAAAATTCGGGAATAAAGGTAGTTCAAAAATCATCGGGTTGATAATTCGGGTTAGGAGTAAGGCGGATTATTTCGAATATTAAAAACTCAATCTTCTGAAAATCAACTATTTTTCCGGAAAAGGAAATGGATGATGTGCAAATAAAAAAGACTATTTATTGATGAATATTTTTAGACTATAGGCATTCATCCAATCATTTTTTTCTTGTTTTCAGCCAACTTGTACTTAACCATCTTACTGATTAATGAAAGCTGGAATGGTTTATTATAGGGAAACTGAACTCCACATTTTGAATGGGGATATGCTTTCAATTCATTTTTGAATGATGCAATACCCGCAGCAGTAGGGTAGAAGCCCAAATGGTTTTTGCAGGCGGCAAAATACACGAGTTTCCCGTGATATTTGAATACAGGCATTTGGTAACTAATGGTTTCTTCGGCTTCGGGCGCCGCTTTCAAAATAGTATGCCTGATCTGCTCTAGCCGGTCCCTAAGTTCCTTTGGTTGTGCAGCAATATAACTGCTGATATTAATAATTTACTTGCTAATCCTGGGTTTCCATGCCAGTTCGGGAGCTTGTACCAAATGACTCGCAAAACGAGCCAGTACAAAAAGATAATCGCTTAAGCGGTTAAGGTATTTTATCACCAGCGGCTCAACGAACAATTGATTTTCCATCATATTTACACAACATCTTTCAGTTCGGCGGCAAACACAACGCGCAATATGGGTAACCGAAACAGATATATGTCCGCCGGGGAGGATGAAGGATTTCATTTCTGTCAGCTGTTGGTTCATGGCATCGATCTCCTGCTCCAGAAATACCACATCTTCCTCTTTCAGATCGGGGATCTTCATCATGGGTTCTTTGTCGGGGTCGCAGGCAAGGGAAGATCCGATGGTAAATAACCGGTCCTGTACTTCTTTTAAAACTTCTTTTGTATGATCGTGTTCAAACAGGTCGCGGCAATAGCCGATATAAGAATTCAATTCGTCTACTGTACCATAACTATCTATGCGGAGATGACTTTTTGGGACCTTGGTGCCGCCGATCAGGCTGGTAGTGCCCAGGTCGCCGGTTTTGGTATATATTTTTGATGCCATAATTTAATTTTGAACTCGAATGTACAAAGCAACAAAAATTATCGCGATAAGTTCAGCATTCGGTTCAAAAATTATGCAGATATATTGCCAATGAGTGGATTGGCATTTATTTTATCGGTTTCAATTAGCCCATCAAGGAGCCTGATCACCCGGTGTGCATACTTCGAAATATCTTCTTCATGGGTAACCAGGATCACTGTATTGCCATCATTATGTATTTTTCCAAGTATATCCATGATCTCGTAGGAGGTTTTTGAATCAAGGTTACCGGTAGGCTCATCGGCCAGGATGATAGAGGGATTATTGATGAGGGCCCTTGCAATAGCTACCCGCTGGCATTGCCCACCACTGAGTTCACTGGGTTTGTGTTCGGCGCGGTCTTCGAGTTTTACTTTTACCAATACTTCCATTGCTCTTTCTAATCTTTCTTTTTTTGGAACTCCACTATAGATCAGTGGCAATGCTACATTTTCGGCAGCACTTAAACGTGGCAATAAGTTGAATTGCTGGAACACAAAACCGATCTCTTTATTCCTTACTTCGGCCAGATCATTATCCGGCATTCCACTAACATCTTTTCCATTCAGGATATAACGGCCACCAGTAGGTGAATCAAGGCAGCCAAGAATATTCATGAGTGTGGATTTCCCAGAACCGCTGGGCCCCATCAGGGCTACATACTCATTTTTAAAGATATCCATACTGATGCCTTTCAGCACCGGCAATTCGTTTTTGCCGAGATAATAACTCTTACGTATCTGTTCTAAATGGATGATGCCTTGCATGGGAGTTGTGTATTATTTTTTTTCTATTGAATTGGTCATTCATGAAAAGTTAGCAGTTGGTCCCGTTAGTAAACGGGAGCAGTTAGCAGTTGGCAGATAGCAGTTGGCAATGGACAATGCATAAATTGGGAAATCTATAAATTTTAAGTTACCACCTAAACTCCTCAACCAACCTTAAACCTTAAACTTTAAACCTTAAACCCTTAAACGACTTAAACGTTCTTCCGCCCTATTGCTGCCTGATCACTTTCGGCACTTTAAAATACTGCTCATCATGTACCGGGGCATTTTTAAGTGCCTCTGCACTGCTGATGCTTCCTTCCACTATATCTTCTCTTAGTATATTCATGTTATCGCTGATATGAAGCAGGGGAGCTACTCCGGTGGTATCCAGTTCATTCAGTTTATCTACAAAACCGATCATGCGCTGAAGGTCTTCCCGGATGGCTTTTTTGCCGTCTTCATCGAAATGGAGTCTGGCCAGATTCGCCAGTTTATCAACCAATGCATCATTCAGTTCCATAAAACAAAATTAATGGAAACCATTCAGCCGCAGGGTGTTTTTATATAAACGGCTGTATTTTTTTAGTGTGCAAATTCTTGTGGCCATGCGAGTTTTATTATCTTCGCTAACATATGAGTGAGAAAAAACAGATCGTGATGAGTGGTATCCGGCCAACCGGTTACCTGCACCTTGGGAATTATTTCGGGGCCATACGCAATTATGTGAAGATGCAGGATGATTTTACATGTTATTTCATGGTGGCCGATCTTCATTCTCTTACTACCCACCCGGATACAAAAGAGCTGAAATCCAATGTACATAGGGTATTGGCAGAGAATATTGCTTGCGGACTGGATCCCGATAAAGTAGCTTTTTATTGTCAGAGCCATGTTCATGAAACTGCCGAACTCTATCTTTACCTCAATATGCTGGCTTATAAGGGCGAACTGGAGAAAACGGCCACATTTAAAGATAAAGTGCGATTTAATCCTGAAAATGTAAATGCGGGTTTGCTCACCTATCCGGTATTACAAGCGGCCGATATCCTGATCCATCGTGCTACTTATGTGCCTGTAGGGAAGGACCAGGAACAACACCTGGAAATGTCTCGTAATTATGCTAATCGTTTCAATCATCGTTATGCGGAGGTTTTTCCCGAACCCCACGCGTTCAATTATAACCAGGAACTGATCAGGATACCAAGTCTCGACGGCACCGGTAAAATGAGCAAAAGTGAGAATCAGATGGCCACGCTTTACCTGGCCGATGAGGACGAACAGATCCGGAAGAAAGTTATGAAGGCGAAAACTGATAGTGGACCGGTTGAACAGAATGCGCCCAAGCCCGATTATATTGAAAATGTATTCAGTCTGATGAAACTGGTTTCGGCACCTGATGTGATTCTTAAATTTGATGAGGATTATAATAAATGTACCATCCGGTATGGAGATATGAAGAAGCAGTTGGCCGAAGATATGGTACAGTTCATTGCCCCCATTCGCGAAAAAATTAACGGCATCCTGCACAATCCCGTTTATTTGAAAGATGTGATGGAAAAAGGGGCTGCCAAGGCCAATGAAAGTGCCAATGCCACCATGAAGGAAGTGCGGGCTGCGATGGGCTTGAATTATTATTAACAGACTTGAAATATAAATAGTAGTTTTCCAAACTTTCCCTACATTCACGATTGGAAAATTAACAATCAGATTTTTTACAGTATAAATTTCCCGGAAGGGAATTGGGCATGGCAAAAACAAAGAAACCAAAACATATCGCAGTGGCCGGTAATATCGGCGCCGGTAAAACAACACTCACTGAACTGCTCAGCAAACATTACAAATGGATACCCCAATTTGAAGATGTAGACCACAATCCCTACCTCAACGATTTTTATGAGGATATGCCACGCTGGAGCTTTAACCTCCAGATCTTCTTCCTCAATAGCAGACTTAATCAATTACTCGATATTCAGCGTGGTACCGAAACCGTTATTCAGGATCGGACGATCTATGAAGATGCCAATATATTTGCCCCCAACCTGCACGATATGGGATTGATGGGTAAACGCGATTTTGATAATTATTATAAATTCTTTGAAACCCTGAAGTCGATGGTACAGCCACCCGACCTGCTGATCTACCTAAAGGCCTCTGTACCCACGCTGGTGGCCCAGATACAGAAACGGGGCAGGGAATATGAAGAGAATATAAGGCTCGATTACCTGAAAAAACTGAACGATTACTACAACAATTTTATTGAAACGTATAAGGAAGGTCCCCTGTTGATCATCGATGCTGATAAGAACAAATTTGCGGAAAATGAGGAACACCTGGGACAGATCATTACGAAGATCGATTCTACTTTGTTTGGGTTGTTTTAGGGAGCGGTTAAGGGGGAGTAAACGTTTAATTCGTTTAAGTCGTTTAAGGGTTTAAGGTTTAAGGTTTAAGGTTTAAGGTTGGTTGAGGAGTTTAGAAGTTTAGGGATTTTATTAATTTTGTAGGCTTTTTCTTTAAATGACCTGCTCACGAAAACTTTCGTCACCAACTGCCAACTGTTCACTGCCAACTGCCAACTGATCTAGTCTATCAACGAATTCTTCATCGCATAGAACACCAGTCCAACTGAATTTTTCACTCCAAATCTTTCCATCAGCCTGTCTTTAATGGCTTCTACGGTTCTGGCGCTGATGAACATTTTAGCGGCAATTTCAGCTGCGGTAAATTCCATACATACCAGGGTAAGTACTTCTTTTTCTCTTTCGCTGATCACTACTTCGGTAGTGAGTGAGGGGTTGAATTTCTGTTTGGAATAATTCTTTTTGATGAGTACCTTATTCACGAAGGGGTTAAGATAGAAGCCGGTACGCATCACATCCATGATGGCTTTTTTGATCTCGGCTGGTTCGGTATTTTTAAGGAGGTATCCGGCTGCGCCGCAATCCATCAGGTGGCCCACAAATCGTTCATCTTCATACATAGTGAGGATGATGACCCGTATCTGTGGAAATCTTTTGATGATCTCTTTGGTGGTATCAATGCCATCCTTGATGGGCATTTTAAGATCGCAAAGCACTACATCCGGTAAAAACTCGGGTATTTTATTTAATAGGTCTTCGCCGTTATCGGCTTCCATTACAAATTGAATATTGGTATACGACCGCATGGAAAGGATAACCCCTTTGCGGAAAATTTGGTGATCGTCGGCGATGGCTACTTTTATCTCATTCATAAACTTGCTGAGGTAAATTTAAGGAAAAAATAAAAGAGTGTGAAGCAGGATATTGGCATGTATGCATTTTTGCAACAACCATGCCATGAAAATCAGATCAGGGGCTCTCTGGGAATTTCGATGGTTACTTTGTAATAAGTATGGCTATGGTCAATTTCAAAGAATATCCTTCCTTTCAATACCCGGATACGACTGGCAATATTTTTTAGTCCGAGCCCAAGTGCGCTATGGTTCAGTTTTTCAAAATCGGCCTGTACAATTCCGGCGCCATCATGGTGCAGGCGGAAATACATATTGTTGCCACTATTGTTCTGCGTAAGGTGCACGAATCCCGCATTGCTATGTTTAATGATATTGTTAACCAGTTCCTGAACTATACGGAATACAAGGAGTTCCTGGTCTACTTTAAGCCGGGTGCGGTAATCATGGAACCGGGCGCTGGCATTCAAGCTGCCACTTCCGCTGATCTTCTGGAACAGGTCGGTACAGGCACTTTCCAGTCCGAAGTTTTTCAGGGTGGGGGGCATCAAACTATGACTGATATTCCTGATCAGCAGGATGGCATCGTCGATGATCTGTTTGGCGCTATAGATGCTTTGCAGTTGTTGTGCTTTTTCCTGGTTTACCAGGTTCTCATTCAGGTACAGGCGGGCTGTGGCCAATAGTGGACCCGCATCATCATGCAGATCAGCCGCAATACGGTTACGCTCTTCTTCCTGAAAACGGATGGACGCGTTCAATAATATCTGTTGTTTCTCTTCTTCCAGTCTTTTTAATTCGCCATTGTAACGAATAACTTTCCGTTGGTGATAAATTACAAAGGCCACAATACCAATGGCCAGGGTGAGCATGCCCAATGTACCTAAAAACATCAACGGCGATATACCTGCAGTATCCTGTACTTGTAAAAAAAACATGCTTTAGGGATTAAGAATTTGGGTTATTAAAAGGGTAAAAATGGTCTTGGGGGAGGTTGATGTTTTGTTGTTTCAGTTGGATAGATCCACCATTCTCTTTAATAAAAAGAGCAACACAGATAATCAGGTTTTTGAAAATATTAAATGAGTTATAAATAATTACATATTGCTCTCTAAATTTTAAATCATTGATCATTGATTTAGAATAAAGCAGCAAGAAAAAATTTCCTGAGAAAAAGATAAAAAATGCTACAGCAATCCAAAAAGCCTTCGACTCATATAAAGGAGTCTGGATGTCATATTTTATTTTTTCAAAAAAGAAATAAACCAGAATAAAAATCATTAAAATACTTTCAACAATGGCTGAATCCGAGCCAAATATTAATTTATCACTGACTAGATAATTATAAATTGAGTAGAATAAATAAATAATTACTGTGATTATTGTAGCTTTCTTATATATTATCTTATAAAATGTAGACTGAAAATAATAAGAAAGGAAAATGAACTCTATTGCATAATGAATTCTAATTGAGAGTAGGTAAAATTCCTTATTGAAAAAATAGTACTTTAAAAGAAGCTGAATTATTATTAATATAGCATAATATATTACGTATAAATAAAATACCTTTAACTTTTCTAGCTTATTATTCTTATAGAATAAAGCTAAAAAAACTAAAGGTATAAAATTAGTTATGTAAGATATGATTAGAATTAATTCGATAAGCTTGAAATTAATTCTAACAAATGTAGTAAACTGTTGTTTACTAACAAAATCCGCAACTTAAATTAAGCAGCATTTAAGATTGCATCTATCCAGGGTTCGCTCATGTTAATAAATTTTAGTAGTTTTTAGATCATTATGAACCGTAAACTTCCCCTAAAAACGCATATTTCGCAACGGGGTAGCTTTCGGGATGGAACCTGAAAACTGCTCAAAAATCAATACTGTAGGGAGTTGTAAAGGAATTTGGCCCCGTAGGTATCGTATAAATACGGGTAAATATACAAAAAAAAATAGTAAAATTACTAAGGATAAGCAGTAGCTTTACCATAGCAGTTTTACTATCGGAGGATAGTAGATGTCCCATCCCGACAGGATGAAACCCTAAAATTGGTGGCCCTTGGGCCGGTTTGGTTTTTTGGACCGCAAGTCCGGCAACCCCGGGTGGCAGTCCTGAATATTGGATATTTAAAACGGGCTTGGCAGTTGATCAACAGTGGTCATTCAGCCTGCAGGTTCTTCATTCATAATGATCTCTGCTTATTAGTTCAGTTGGATATTGGATATTTAAACCGCTGAACCACTGTCAATCAACTAGAACAAAAATAGTATGGCAATATGGCCCATACAAGCGAAAAACTGCCCTTTTTAGGGCTTGCTGGTTTTACTTTTATGACCGTGAAAGCGAAAGGTTGAGTCGTATAACGACGGTGAGCCGAAGACGTATAAATACGTCGTAGTTTTACAGTTTAATTGAATATCAACATGCTGTTGAAAAAATTTATCCTCCAATTCAAAGTTGGAGGGGGTGCTTAGACACTAAAATTGTAACTTGTCAATCATATTATTACTACTATTGTTCAAACATGGCCAAAGAAGAAACGATTAAAATAGCTATTGCAGATGACCATAAGATCTTCCGCGACGGGATCAAAATGGCTCTTTCGGGCAAACCAAATCTTAAAATGATCTGGGAGGCTGAGGATGGAAAGGATATGATGCATAAGATCGCGATCAAAAAACCCGAAGTACTGCTGATGGATATCAGGATGCCTGAAATTGATGGCATTAACGGGATTCAACTGATCCGGAAAGAATATGAGGATATCAAGATCATTGTACTGACCATGTACGACGACCAGCAGATGATCAGCAAGATGATGGAAATGGGTGCCAATGCCTATCTTACCAAAACCACCGATCCTGAAGAAATATACGAGGCCATACTTACCTGCATGAATGATGATTTTTATTTTAATGACCTGGTGAACAAGGCGGTAATGGGTAAGCTGATGCAAAAAAAGAATGTGCGGCAGCATTATGGCAGCAATACCCCGGTGCATTTCAATGAAAAGGAATTGAAGATATTGCAACTGCTGGCCGAAGACAAAACCACCGAAGAGATCTCCAAGATCATATTCCTGAGTCCGCGTACCATTGAAACCATTCGCCAGAACATGAAGACCAAGGTAGATGCTAAAACCATTGGCGGGTTGATCATGTACGGGATGCGCAATAAGTTAATAGAGTAATCTAAAAAGTAACGATCCCATTTTTCACCGCATAGATCGCCAAGCCCACCCTGCTTTTTACATCCAGTTTTTCGAATAGGGCATCCCTGTATCCATCAATCGCCCGGGGGGTGATCTTCATTTTTTGTGCAATTTCCTTGTAGGTCATATCCGTACTCGCCATTTTTAAAAATTCAATTTCTTTCGCAGTCAGCATCGATCTTTCCAGGGATGCATGATTATTGTAGTTCTTCTGCAGCAGTGAAGCCAGTTTGCCCGTGGTTTGGTTGGAATAATAATAACCATCCTCGGCTACTGCGATCAGTGCGGTCTTCAATTCTACTGGGTGTACATCTTTTTTCAGAAATCCTCTTACCCCAGCTTGCAGCAATCGTATAAGGGCGATCTCAGAATCAAACATGGTGAGGATGATGATCCTGATCTCGGGATGATTTTTTTGTAACCAATGGGCGGTTTCATATCCATCCATTTCGGGCATATTCAGGTCGAGCAGCACCAGGTCGGGCAGTTTTCCTTTTTCCAGATTATTGATCAGTTCCCGGCCATTCGCCGCTACATCGATCACTTTGCATTCATCAAAGGAACCGATCAGGGTGGCCAGTGCATCTCGCAATAGGATATGATCATCGACGAGGATTATATTATAGTATTTATGTTGCTTCATGCTACAGGTATTTTAATATTGATGCAGGTGCCGGTTCCCGGGGCACTGCTGATCTCAATTATGCCATTAAGGGTAATTGCCCTTCTCTTCATATTGCTGATCCCGTTTCCGCGGGGATGATTGAGTTCCGTAGAGAATCCCCGACCATTGTCTTTTATCTGCAGGCTTAATTCATGCGCTTCAAAATGGAGTAAGATATCGATCTTACTGGCCAGAGCATGTTTGATGATATTGTTGATGGCTTCCTGAACGATCCTGAACAGCACCAGTTCGTGTTGCCCGTTCAGGAAGATCGTCTTGCCGGTAACTTCAAAACTGATTGCATACAGTCCCGATCTTTGTAAATGTTCAAATTCATATTCCAGCGCTTTTTCCAGACCGTTGTTTAAAATGGATTCCGAACTCAAACTTCTGCTGATATCCCTTAACCCAATAATGGATTCACTGATCATGGTCACGGCATCTTTGATCTGGCTGTCGGTTCTTTTTTCATTCGCCAGGTAAAGTGTATTCAGATGCAGTTTAGCAAGGGTGAGCTTTTGTCCAATATTATCGTGGATCTCTTTTGAAATATGCTGAAAGGTTTGCTCCTGGATCTCGATCTGTGATTGAAGGATGTCGTTTTCATGCATTATTTTAAGATTTTCGAGTTCATTATAGTATTTATTTTGCTTTTGTTGATAGCGGTAAATAATATATGAAATGAATACAGCCATTGCCAATATTAGGGCTGAAGCAATGGCCACGAATACTATAATACCTTGTTCGGACGAATTATACATAAGTATGCTTTAATAAAAAAAAGATGCATGATAATATAGCTCAGGGACCCCAGTTTTTTTATAATGGCAATATTTTCATTGTTATTGGCGAAAAAGAAATTTCCGGAAAAGTTTAAAGGAATTGTGGTTGCCATGCCGAAAAAAATTCCATTTATAATCCAAAAAGCTGGGCTATGGACCAATATAATTGTTGGTGGTGATTTAAATAATTGCTGATAATATATTATGCAAAGTAAAATAAGACAAGTATTTGTAATCCCGTATGCAAACCCATTTTTTTGGCGTAAATCATGAGATAGAATTAATGTTGTTATTATGATAAGAAAACACCAGAAGATTATTGAGAAAATGTTGTTTTGCTTGTCGTCAGAAAAATTAATTTTTATAAAATAGCCTAATATCAGATAATGTAAAATAAATGACAAGTTGTAAATAATCTGAGTAGCATCTATTGACATGAATTGTCTATAGTTCATGTTATACAATGCGAAGTATTTGTTTAAAAAAAATATTAATGAAAGTGTTGGGTAGAGAAAAAAATATTTTATGTATAGGGGTTTATTTTTATGAAAAACGAACCCAAAGGATATGATGAAAGAAAGCATCATACTTAAAAAATAAATAGTTAATATCGGGTCTTTAAATATCATTTTATAAAATAGAGATTATATGCTTTATTTCTTTCCACAATACTAATTTTTTCCTCAATAAATTGCAAGAGAAAAATCCCCTTTTATTCTGTTGTTTTTCTCTTGTTTCTTAAAATGCAGGCCTGCATCTTTGGTTGATCATTTAATCCGTACTCTATTTATGCATGCTTTTAATTATGCCCTGCAAGGCAAGCCCCCGCCTGTAGTAAACGCTCACTCCTCATGACCATTATGTTTCCGATAGGAGCAAGGGGGGCGAAAACCTGTAGCCGAGAAGCATTGATCTATACCCATAAAACTGAATTTAAATGAAAAAGTTATTGCTAATCCTTGTGCTGGTTATCCTGTTTCCAACGATCATATTGAATGCCCAGGCGCTTACAATATCATTCGATTCTTTGGATGCCGAATACACGAATAATGTATACCTCATTGATTGTTCCGAAATGGGTAACCTTAAAACAGGCATTTCTTCATTTTTAATTGATTCGGTTGTGTTGCGCAATAAAACAGGGTCGGTTCAATTGCCTTCAAATGCAGTGGCAGGGTTTTACCGTATTCAAAATCTGCCAAGGGCCTTGCCTGCTTATGCATTTCTTAATAAGATACCTTCAAGCATGTATCTATACCTTGATCAAAAATCACATCGGCAGCTGCGCCTTCATTTGCATAGCAATAAAGACTATGATCCTGTTCTTATAGAAGGCATTGATGCCGATAATCAGGAACTCATACTTACACAATTAAAGCTCAACAAGGAATGCGCAATACTCATGAAAAAGATATCGGCTGTCAATCATTATGGGCGCGATCAATTGTATGCCGATAATGTCAGATTATTATGCAGACTGTTCACGCAGTCCCATTCCGATATTGTTAAGATATTTCTGGCGCAGCAGATCCACCAATCGGCTGAACTGATGGATATTAAAACATTTCATGAACTGGTACCAATCGATTACAGGAAAGGGTACAGACCGGAATTCATGAGTAGTGAGTTGTACCAACAATTCAATAAGTATGTGAAGGAATAATTTAGAACTGGCTGAATCATTAGGTAACTGCCATTCCTGATCAGGAAATGTTACCGGAGTAGAATGGGAATAAACAAATCAAGTTAATCAATCAACATCCTAACCATGAAAACAATCCTTATGCTTTTTGTACAAATAGGTCTTAATATTTCTGTAGCCCAGGTGCCTCCCACAGCAAACAATATTGTTGAAGGGGGAAAGGTATTGGTAGAACTCGTGAAGGTTTTCAAAAAAAATAGCCTGGCTCAGGGAGCAAGATCAGCGGAAAATGCCAGCTCGGATCTTTGTTTCAAAAATAACACTGTCGATAATCTGTATATTGAATTTTCCAAGCGGGTGAACGACAGTACGATGAAAACCCTGCCATTTTCCATCAGTGTTACCGTAAATGCCCATGAATGTTTACTTGAGCTAAGTCCTAGTTTATACCATTATAAGGTTTTTAAAAAAAATTATACCGGTCAGGTACTTTCCCTTGAAGGAGATATCCGGCTGGTACCCAACGAAAAAATGGAACGGGAGGTCCGGTAGAATAGATAATTTTTGCACATAGATAAAGGGTTTATTCCCATTCTGTTAATGGGTAAAAATTGGCTACAAGGCTTATGTTTATCGTAAAAAAAACAATATAACTGCTTTAGTTTTATATTATTAAATATGATATTGAATCGTACATCACACTTAGTTATTAGTAAAAACCCCATCTATAACATAGGGTAATTACCCTCATTATTATCTTTGCGGATAATAGGAACTTGCGGCCTGCGTTATTATAGCGTACTTTAAACCCGGATTACCCCCAAAAAGCTCAAAAAAATGTCAAATTCCGATATGAATGAACCCATTAAAGTGATCATTGCCGATGATCATGTATTGTACCGCGCTGGTGTAAAAACCGCATTGAGTGCAAAAACCGATGTAAAAGTGATTGCGGAGGCCGATAATGGTATGCATTTGCTGAATATGCTTAAGAATACCCCTTGCGATGTGATCTTGCTCGATATTCAGATGCCGATCATGGATGGGATTGCCGCCCTTCCCGAGATCAAAAAAATATGTCCGAATGCAAAAGTGATCATGTTGACCATGATGGACGACCATAGTATGATCACCAAACTGATGGAACTGGGAGCCAATAGCTACCTAACCAAGACCAGCGATAGCGAAGTGATCTATGAAGCCATTAAGACATGTTATGAACAGGAATATTTTTTCAATTCCCTGACCAATAAGGCCTTGCTCTCTAACCTGAAACAGCGTCATGCCATCACGCCGCAAAAGCTGATGCAACAGGAAGCCAACCTGAATGAAAAGGAAATGATGATCTTAAAACTAATGTGCGAAGAAAAAAGCACTAAGGAAATTGCCGATCTGGTTGATCTTAGCCCGCGCACGGTAGAGGCCATCCGGGATAAACTGAAAGTGAAGACCGGTGCTAAAAGTACTGCAGGACTGATCATGTACGCAGTGAAAAATAAGATCTTAAATGTAGAACTGTAACCCCCAATAATTTACCTCAGCTAAAACTATCTGAAAAGCGATCCCGCCACATGGCGGGATTTTTTGTTTCCGCAAAAGCTATATTTGCAGCGTATGTATTTTTATTTCGATGGTAAATATTATCCTGAGGGAACTGCAATACTGGGAGCCAATAACCGGGGTTTAAGATATGGTGATGGTTTATTTGAAACCTGTTGCATCAGAAAGGGAAAAATTCAATGGGCGGATGAACATTTTGCCCGACTTTGGAAGGGCATGCAGATAATGCATTTCGATATTCCAAAACTACTAACCCCCGATGCACTGGAATCCGCCGTTATGGCCCTGGTGGCAAAGAATAAGCAGGTTGGCGATATTCGTGTACGTATAACTGTTTTACGCGGTGATGGGGGTTTGTTTGATCCCGTTGATCAACTGCCTCATTGCCTGATCCAATCCTGGGCCTTGCCCGAAAACCATGGAGCATGGAACAGCAATGGACTGGTATTGGGTATCTATTACGATGCCGTTAAATCATGCGATATACTCAGCAACCTCAAGCATAATAATTACCTGCCCTATGTAATGGCCGCGCTGGAAGCAAAAAAACAAAAATGGAATGATGCCATCCTGCTCAATTCTTTTGGGCGGGTATGCGATTCAGCCATTGCCAATATATTTCTGATCAAAGATAAAGAGATCATCACGCCTGCCTTAACTGAAGGCCCCGTTGCGGGCATCATGCGTAAACAATTGTTACAAGCATTGCCAGCCCTGCACTATAACATATCTGAACGCCCGGTTAGTCTGGAAGAGCTGGAAAATGCCGATGAGGTTTTTATTACCAATGCAATGCATCCTATTCGATGGATTCAACGTATTGGTGAAAAAGAATATCAATCAATGGTTACCCGTGAGATTTATGCTGCTTTTTACCCAACCATTTGCTGATTGGATTGTTGTGATTAAGCCCTCGTGCAACAATACTGCCATATGCAAAAAGTTAATATATTTTGGTTTCGCCGTGATCTGCGATTAGAGGACAATGCAGGTCTTTTTAAAGCATTGCAGTCGGACCACCCCGTTGTACCCATATTTATTTTTGATTCAGCGATACTAAGTAAACTCGAATATCCAACCGACAGGAGGGTATCTTTTATTCATGCTGCACTAAAGCAACTGCAAGTTCAGCTGGTAGCTGTTGGGTCTACGCTGGATATATATACAGGAACAGTTGACCATGCATTTGAGCAGCTGCAAAAAAAATATCAGATCCAAACTGTTTATGTAAACCATGATTACGAACCAACGGCAATCCAGCGTGATGACCGGGTAAAAGCATTCCTGCTACAAAAGGGGATAGGGATGATCACCTGCAAGGATCAGGTGATCTTTGAAAAGGATGAAGTGGTTAAAGATAACGGTAAGCCATACACGGTTTTTACTCCGTTTAGTAAAAGATGGAAAGCCAGCTTACAACAAGAACCGATCATACAATATGATTCGGCCTCACGGGCAGATCATTTTTTTAAGCAAGCAGCTATCCCTGTACCTGAACTTTCATCCTTCGGATTTACCCCCGTGGATATTCCATCGGTTATCCCCGAAATTGATGAAGCCCTTATCCGTAATTATTCGGAACAACGTGATTTTCCTGCCTTATCAGCTACCAGTAAACTAGGTGTTCATCTCCGGTTTGGTACCATCAGTATTCGTACCCTGGCAACTGCAGCCCTGCAATTCAATGATATCTTTTTAAATGAATTGATCTGGCGCGAATTTTATCAAATGATCCTCTGGCATTTTCCGCAAGTAGCCGCAGGCAAAGCTTTCAAGTCCGAATACGATAAGATCCTATGGCGACATGATGAAGGTGAATTTGAACGTTGGTGTCAGGGAAGAACCGGGTATCCGATCGTTGATGCAGGTATGCGCGAACTGAATGCTACCGGCTTCATGCATAATCGTGTACGCATGATCGTGGCTTCTTTTTTGAGTAAGCACCTGTTGCTCGACTGGCGTTTGGGTGAAGCATATTTCGCCGAAAAATTACTTGATTTTGATCTGGCCTCCAATAACGGCGGATGGCAATGGGCAGCAGGTTGTGGTTGTGATGCGGCTCCTTATTTCAGAATTTTTAATCCCTATCTGCAAACCCAGCGCTTTGATCCAGAACATTTGTACATAAAAAAATGGGTACCCGAATACCTTGATCCCGATTACCCCAAACCGATAGTAATACATGAAGAAGCGAGGAAAAGATGTTTGGATTGGTATGGGAGGGGGCTTGGTAAAAGTTGATAGTTCATAGTTCATGGTTTATAGTTGGCAGTTGGCAGTTTGCAGTTGGCAAAGATTTTGTTTAAAATAAAAAACTCATGATTTAACGAAATCACCAAACTCCTCAACTCCTAACTCCTCAACTCCTCAACCAACCTTAAACGTTTTAAACGTTTTCTATTCGTTCCTTACTCCGCAAAAAGATTCCTCACAGGAGTACAGATTTGATAGGTTTGTCGGTAAATAGAAACCAATTCCCCAATGGCTGCAATACCCGCTTCGCCTAAGTTCAGCGAATAATCATTTACATAGAGGTCAATATGTTTGCGCATCACATCTTCGCTCATTTCCTGCGCATGCATACGGATATAATCATTGAGTTGAGGATAATTTGAAAAGGCAAATCGGATACTTTCTCTGATCTCGTTTTCTACTGCGGTGATCATGGCTATAGGAAATTTTCTTTTCATCACAATGCCGCCAAGTGGGATGGCTGTATTCATTTTCTTTTCCCAGAAATCACCAAGGTCAACAATCTTTTTTAAACCTTTGGCTTCATAAGTAAATCTGTTTTCATGGATGATGACGCCCAGCCCTTTTCCGGCCAATACAAAATCTTCAATGGCATCATACCGCATGAACAATTTATTTTTTGCATCCGGGTAGGCGAGTGAAAAAAGTAAATGTGCGGTGGTGTTTTCACCGGGTATGGCAATAGTGGATGTTTCAACTGACTGCGTTTCCTGTTCGGGAAGGCAGATCAACAGTGGCCCAACACCCGTACCCAGTGCGCTTCCGCTTTTAAGCAAGCAATACTCATCCAGCACCCGTGGCAATACCCCATAACTGAGTTTAGTGATATCGAGTTTACCCTCCAGCGCCCATTGATTCAAGGTTTGTACATCTTCCAACACAACATCGAATTGCCAATCACCCACAGTGATCTTTTTATTCACCAGGGCATCGAAGATAAAAGTATCATTGGGGCAAGGAGAAAAACCAAGGGTTAGGGTTTGCATTGCTGTATTATGAATTAGAACTTCTGATGAATTGAATGGTTTTTATGAGTTCGGTGCCGAGATTTTCCAATGCTTCTTTCATCTTCCATTTTGTACGGTCTCTTTCACCCACCCAATTGGATACTGATCTGATCTGCAGAAAAGGTATTTTTTCCTGCAAACAAACATAATGCAATGCGGCGCCTTCCATCGATTCTATCTGTGCCGCGTACTTGCTGATCCATTGTTGTTTTTGCAGTTCGTTATCAGATACTTTATTGATGGTTGCAGCTTTAACTTTTTCCATTGGCAGTTTTTCCAACATCGGGTGCTGATTGATCAGCCATCCTTCGGAAAATGGGAATTCATTGGCAGGGGCAAAACCTGCTTCAAAAATAGTTTGAAAAATACCAGATGATTCCATGCCCAGGTCGGCAAAACAATCCTGTTTCACCAATACCACCGTTCCGGGTTTTATCGATGGTTGAAAGGATCCAGCAATTCCAACCTGGATCACCAGGTCGTAGTCGATGATCTGCAATCTTTTGTGTAATTGATAAACAGTAACTGGGCAACCTACCCCGGTTATAAGCATATCAATATCTGGATCATCCGAAAACAGATCGGGTAATTCAAGCGATGTGGCAGCGATCAGAAGAATATGCATGCAGCAAAATTCGTGAATACCATTCATATTTTAGTATTTAGCGCCTACCTTTGCCGAAATTTTCAGTTTCACCATGGTTTATATTACCCGGATAGAACATTTCAATGCCGCCCATAAATTGTACAACCCGGGTTGGACAAGGGAAATGAATGAGGAAGTGTTTGGCAAATGCGCCAATGAGCATTGGCATGGGCATAATTTCGATCTCTATGTTACCATCAAGGGAGAGCCGGATGCAGAAACTGGATTTGTGTATGACGTAAAGAAACTGAGTATATTGATCAGGGAGCAAGTAATTGATAAGCTGGATCATAAGAACCTGAACCTAGATGTGCCCTTTATGAAGGATAAGCTATGCTCCATTGAAAACCTGGTGATCGGCATCTGGAATGAGTTGGAGCCCGCCTTGCCTGCAGGCATACAGTTGCATTCCCTGAAGTTGTACGAAACCCCAAGGATATTTGTAGAATACTTTGGGTGAAAAGGATGATTCATTTCAACAATCACTAACTTTACTTATGTCATTCTCCGAGGCTGGAGCATTTGGTCAGCAGACTTCTGACCTAACCCGGCCAATAGGTTGTTTTTTGTAGAACAATATTTTCATTTTAATGTTATAGTATATCAACATGAACAATAAAGTAGCGGTTTACCGAAAAGAGCATTTCAATGCCGCCCATCGTTTGCACAATGCAGCATGGGATGCCAGCACCAATGATAGGATATTTGGGAAATGCAATAACCCCAATTATCATGGGCACAATTATGAATTGGTGGTGAAACTTACCGGTATACCCGATGCGGAAACCGGATTCGTATACGATCTTAAATTATTGAGTGAGCTGATACAGGAACTGATCATTGAAAGGTTTGATCATAAGAACCTGAATGAAGATACCGTAGAGTTCAAGCAACTGAATCCTACAGCAGAAAATATTGCGATCGTGATCTATCGGTTATTAAGACCCAGGATTAATGATCAGCTTGACCTGCAAGTGCGCTTATACGAAACCGAAAGAAATTTTGTTGATTATCCGGTAAATTAATATTCATTCATATTCAGAAACAATAAAGCGATGGCATATAAAAAATCAGAACATTTTGATGAGCAGGTAACACAAGGGCTTATTGAAAATTATCACAGTACCATAAAATTACTAGGCGAAGACCCAGAGCGGGAAGGCTTGCAAAAAACACCAGAGCGTGTAGCCAAGTCATTGCAGTTCTTGATGCAGGGATATCAAATGGATGCCAACGCAGTGCTTAATTCGGCTAAGTTTAAAGAAGATGTGAGTGAAATGGTGATCGTGAAAGACATTGAACTGTTTAGCATGTGCGAGCATCATATGCTTCCATTTTATGGCAAGGCACATGTAGCCTATATCCCCAATGGATACATTACCGGCTTGAGTAAGATCGCCAGGGTAGTGGATATATACAGCAGGCGCCTGCAGGTGCAGGAGCGATTAACCACACAGATCCTGGAATCGATCAAGCAAACATTGAATCCGCTGGGTGTTGCCGTGGTAATTGAAGCCTCTCATTTATGTATGATGATGCGGGGGGTACAAAAACAAAATTCTGTGACCACCACTTCAGCCTTCTGGGGTGAGTTTGAAAAGAATGAGACCCGTTCCGAATTTACGAAGCTGATCAGTTCACGGTTACATTAAAATATACTCTTCGAAAAGATAATCCCTCGAGTTGAGGGATTTTTTTGTTTTATTTGTGTTCTAAAGTTCAACACATGGCACAAGCATATATTTTTCCAGGACAAGGAGCTCAATTTCCGGGTATGGCGAAGGGTTTATATGAATCAAGCGCACTGGCAAAAGAATATTTTGAAGAAGCCAATCATATCCTGGGTTTTCGTATCTCGGATATCATGTTCGGAGGAACGGAGGAAGACCTGAAGCAGACCAATGTTACCCAGCCTGCAGTTTTTCTGCATTCCGTGCTGGCATTTAAAACGGCACAAGGACCAACACCGGAGATGGTTGCCGGTCATTCACTGGGCGAGTTCTCGGCCCTGGTAGCCAATCAAACCTTGAATTTCGTTGATGCGTTAATGTTAGTATCTATTCGTGCTCAGGCCATGCAGCGTGCCTGTGAACTGGCCCCTTCTACTATGGCCGCCGTACTGGCATTGGCCGATGACAAAGTAGAAGATATTTGCGCAGCCGTTTATGAAGAAACGGGTGAGGTGGTGGTGCCGGCGAATTATAATTGTCCGGGCCAGCTGGTCATCAGCGGCACCCTTAAAGCAGTTGAGATCGCTTGTGAACGCATGAAAGCCGCGGGTGCCAAACGTGCACTGATATTGCCTGTTGGCGGAGCTTTTCATTCTCCGTTGATGTTACCCGCCAGAGAAGAACTGGCTGCGGCCATTGAATCCACTCATTTTAATGTTCCCGATTGTCCGGTTTATCAGAATGTGGTGGCCAGGGCAGTTACCGATCCTATAGAGATTAAAAAGAACCTGATCGAACAATTGACCGGTGCCGTGCGCTGGACACAATTGGTAGAAGCCATGATCGCTGATGGTGCTACTCATTTTACAGAAGCGGGTCCGGGTAAAGTGTTACAAGGACTGGTGCTCAAGATCAATAAGGAGATGGTGGTGGGAGGGGTTAGTTGAATCTAGTTGGCAGTTGGCAGTTGGCAGTTTGCGGTTTGCGGTTTGCGGTTTGCGGTTTGCGGTTTGCAGTTCAATAAATTAGTAAGCTTATAAAGTTAACGAAATCCCCTAAACTCCTAAACCCCTCAACTCCTCAACTCCTCAACTTCTCAACTCCTCAACCAACTTTAAACGACTTAAACCCTTAAACGTTTTAAACGTTAATCCCCCGAAGCAGAAAGAAATACGCACAAAAAAACGCAGAAACCCAGTTTGTTAACCCGGCGTTTCTGCGTTATTATAAAGATCACATTATACGTTCAAAGTAGCCAGCACATCATTCATTACCCTTACGGCATCTGCACTTTTGCTGAAGGCGGCTTGTTCTTCGTCATTTAATTTATAGTCAACAATTTTTTCCCAGCCATTTTTTCCAATGATAACGGGAACGCCTATGCAAATATCCTTTTGTCCATATTCACCTTCCAGGTAAACACAACAAGGGAATAATTTTTTCTCATCTCTTACAATGGATTCAACCAATGCAGCACCTGCAGCTCCTGGAGCATACCAGGCAGAAGTGCCGAGTAAACCGGTAAGGGTAGCGCCGCCTACCATGGTATCAGCAACTACTTTCTTCAGGGCATCTGCGCTTAAGAAGTCTGCCACTGGTGTTCCCTGGTAAGTAGCCAGTCGGGCTAATGGGATCATCGTCGTATCTCCATGTCCGCCTACTACTACAGCCTGCAGGTCGGTAGCGGTGCAGCCAATGGCGGTTGACAAATAATATTTAAATCGGCTGCTATCCAAAATGCCACCCATACCAATGATCCTGTTCTTTGGAATGCCGCTTGATTTCAATGCTAGGTAAGTCATGGTGTCCATCGGGTTACTGATGATCACAATGATGGCATTGGGAGAATGTTGCAGGATATTCTGGGTAACTGTTTTTACGATACCGGCATTGATGCCGATCAGTTCTTCTCTTGTCATGCCCGGTTTACGAGGAATACCCGAAGTGATCACGGCTACATCCGTACCGGCTGTTTTGGAATAGTCATTGGTACTGCCAATGATCTTTGTATCAAAACCAAGGAGGGTTGCGGTCTGCATCATATCCATGGCCTTGCCTTCCGCTACACCTTCTTTGATGTCGAGTAAAACCAGTTCGGTACACAGTTCTTTCCGGGCTATATTATCGGCACAGGTAGCACCAACTGCGCCAGCGCCTACAACAGTTATTTTCATGTAATAAGAATTTTGGGTAAAAAAAATGATTTGCGGGGCAAAGGTAATTCATTACCGAATTAGTGGATAGGAGGAAATACAAATTTTGATATGATTTTGCTCATTAAAATTGGTACGAAGCAGGCCTTATTTGTTAAGGGCATCCAGCAGGAACTGTTTTTCAGCATTTCCTCTTTTCATAATGGTAAAGGTTCTTTGTTTATTGTAAAAAGCCAGCACGGGGACGGTATTGGGCTGAAAGAAGCCACCGAAAAAATATTTAAAATCCTTGCCCAAGTGGATATACCCGTATTTTTCAAGGTGATTCTTTTTATAAAATGCCCGGTTCTTGTATAATGGCTCTTCTCCGGAGATCATGATCAGGATTGCTTTTTGAGCAATTTCGGGCATAGAAAGGATCAATTCAAGTTGTTGCTGACAATGGTCGCATTCGGGGTGAAACAACATGAAAATGGTTTGCTTGCTGCTATCCAATACGTTTTCAGTGAATACCGTAGAATCAACCGACAACAGCTTAAAAGCCGGTAGCAGTTTTGATTTCAGATAAGGCGGAGTAGTGTCATACTGCGAAAAAGCCACAAAATTAATGCTGAGCAGGAGAATTATAATTCCAAATTTTTTCATGTAAGATATATAAGGTTAAAATGCTTCTGCAATGCGTTCTACTGGAACAGATTCATCAAATGACCTGATGAAATGCCCTTTTTTATCGTACAAAAATAAGGCTGGAAATGCCCTTATTTGATAAAAGGTTCCAAAAAAATAACCGGGGTCTCTGCCCATGGTGATATTCGGGTACGATGCGATCTGGTACTGGTCATAGAATTTTTTAATAAATGGAAATTCCAGCGGTGAGCACATCACAAATTGAACTTTTTTGAATAAGCTGATATGGGCTGTTATTTCCTTGATCTCGTGCTGGCAGTGGTCGCAATCCGGACTAAAGATCATGATGATCGTCGCTTTCTTTTTGCTCAGGTTATCGCGGGTAAAGGAACTGCTATCGGCAATATTGGTAATTTTAAATGGGGGGATCACCGGAAATCGGAGATATATCGGGGTGCTGTCTGATTGGGCCAGCGCAATTTGCCCCCAAAAACCAGCAAGCAACAAAATGACTAACTTTTTCAAGGCGATAATTTTATTAAAGCTAATTTTTTTGTTTCAAAACAGGATGTTAAGGCATTTCCCTGTTTTTTAATAACGATTTCGGATTTACCATTACTATCTGTACTTTTGCAGCCATTTAAAAACAGTAAACATGGCAACTACAGCAGATATGCGTTCGGGGCTCATCATTAAAGTGGATGGCAGTCTTTATACGGTAATCGAATTCGGACAAAATAAAACAGCCCGCGCAGCCGCAAAGGTTTGGGCTAAATTAAAGGGTGTGGATAATAACCGTACCATTGAAGTAACCTGGAACAGTGGCGAAACCATTTTTCCGGTTCGGGTGGAAAAGAAGGCCTACCAGTATTTATATAAGGATGACACCGGTTATAGCTTTATGGATACCGAAACATTTGAACAGATAACCGTGGCAGAATCGATGGTGGATGCACCAAAATTTCTGAAAGATGGTCAGGAAGTTACCGTGTTGATCAATGGTGAAACCGATATGCCAATGGGGGTTGAATTACCCGATAAGATCGTGTTACTGGTTACTTATAGCGAACCGGGAATGAAGGGCGATACCGCCACCCGTACCTTAAAGCCGGCTACTGTTGAAACAGGGGCCACTGTAAATGTGCCATTATTTGTGAATGAAGGAGAACTGATCCGGGTGAATTCCAAAACCGGGGAATACGTAGAAAGGGTTAAATAAATAGGGTTTTACATAAATTATTAGTCTGGGTAGCATGTAAATGTTACCCATTTTTTATTTTGTGAAATTTGCCCATTTTTGCCCATTTTTGCCCATTTTTAGGTCATTTTCCCTTAAAATGACCCATTTTCCCTTATTTTTTATTTTTTTTACTTGCTTATTTGAACAATCATTTACTATCTTAGCCCTCCGTTTCGCAATTAAATTTAACCATTTAATCATTCTACATGGACATCAAGCAAATTCAGGAATTGGTAAAGTTGATCAACAAAACCAATATTGGAGAAATCACAATTGAAGAGGAAGGCGTAAAAATCACCGTTAAACAAAAGAAGGATCCCGTACAGCATATTGTTGCCGGTGCTGCTGCCCCAGTTTATCAGCAAGCCCCCGTTCAACAGGCACCAGCTGCCAGCACTTCAGGTGCAGCTACTAAACCAGCCGCTGAAGCCAAGGTCGATAACCTGATCACCATTAAAAGTCCGATGATCGGTACCTTTTACCGCCAGGCCGGTCCGGGCAAACCCATCTTTATAAATATAGGAGATGAAGTAACTCCGGGTAAAGTAGTATGTATCATTGAAGCTATGAAATTGTTCAATGAAATAGAAAGTGAGATCAAGGGTAAGATCGTGAAAGTATTGGTAGAAGATGCCAGTCCTGTAGAATATGATCAACCCCTGTTTTTAGTTGATCCAAGCTAATTCACCAATTTGTTCCATCCAGACTAATTTATTTATGTTCAAAAAAATATTGATTGCTAATCGAGGCGAGATTGCCCTGCGTGTAATTCGTACCTGCCGTGAGATGGGTATTAAAACCGTAGCTGTTTATTCTACAGCAGATAAAGATAGTTTACATGTTAAGTTTGCCGATGAGGCAGTTTGTATTGGCAAGCCTGCCAGTATCGACAGCTATTTGAATGTAGCCCATATCATGGCCGCTGCCGAAATCACCAATGCCGATGCGATCCATCCAGGATATGGTTTTTTGGCAGAGAACAGCAAGTTTGCCAAGATCTGTGGCGAGCATGGCATTAAATTTATTGGCCCAACTCCCGAGATGATCAATTCAATGGGCGATAAAGTAACGGCCAAAGAAACCATGATCAAAGCAGGGGTGCCGGTTGTTCCGGGTGTGGATGGACTGCTGGAAAATGTTGCCCATGCAAAGAAGGCGGCAAAAGAAGTTGGCTATCCGATCATATTGAAAGCTACAGCCGGTGGCGGTGGTAAAGGAATGCGTGTGGTTTGGGAAGAAAGCGAAATGGAAAGGAATTTCGATAATGCTAAAACAGAAGCCGCTGCGTCTTTCAAAAATGATGGTATCTACATGGAGAAATTTGTGGAAGAGCCTCGTCATATTGAAATACAAATTGCAGGAGACCAGTACGGAAATATTTGTCATTTAAGTGAAAGGGATTGTTCTATTCAACGCCGCCATCAAAAGCTGCTGGAAGAATCACCTTCTCCATTCATGACCACCGAATTGCGTAAGGCAATGGGCGATGCCGCCATTAAAGCTGCCGGTGCCATCAATTATGAAAGTGTGGGTACAGTTGAGTTTCTCGTTGATAAGCACCGCAATTTCTATTTCATGGAAATGAATACCCGTATCCAGGTAGAACATTGTGTTACGGAAGAAGTAATTAATTACGACCTGATCAAAGAACAAATAAAAATCGCTGCCGGAGAGAAGATCACCGGTAAAGCCTATTTCCCTCAGATGCATGCCATCGAATGCAGGATCAATGCCGAAGATCCATACAATGATTTCAGACCCTCTCCCGGAAAGATCACCGTGCTTCATCAGCCCGGTGGACATGGGGTGCGGATCGATAGCCATGTGTATGCAGGTTATGTTATTCCTCCTTATTATGATAGTATGATCGCTAAACTCATTGCGGTGGCACAAACCCGTGAGGAAGCCATCAACACCATGAGCAGGGCACTTAGCGAATACGTGATCGAAGGCGTTAAGACCACCATTCCATTCCATCAGCAACTGATGAGGAATGAAAGCTTCAGGAAGGGAGACTTCACTACCAAATTCATGGATAGTTTTAAAATGCAGTAATCCTTTTACTGAATTTTATTTTACTCAACGGCTGATCTTAATTCAGCGTATAGACTTGTTATTGAGTAAACAGGGGGGTACGACTGTTCTATTTTTCCTATCTTTATTCATACCATTAATAACAGCTATGCATAAAATATGGATCACGTTCATCTTGCTATTTATCTGCCTTAGCGGATTTTCACAAACGCCTCAATACACCGAAAAAGAATATGCCCGATCTCCTCACTGGATCCAGATGATGGAAATTGAAGGCGTGAATTTCAATGAAACCCTGAAGGCCTATGCCGTATACTGGCAGCACCATACAATGCCTGAAGAGGAGGGCGACCGCTATACAGGAAAGACCGATCAGTCGGTAAAGAAGATCTCCAAAAAAGAATTAAAAGAAAGATGGGCAGGTGCCGATATGCGCTTTCAGATCAAGAAATTCATGCACTGGAAGATCATGAATGAAACCTTCGTTAAAGAAAATGGCTGTATCATGACGGCCGAGGAAAGAATTAAATTTCACCAACAGCATCAATGAGCGCCATGAAATTAACCAGCAAACTACTCGCAATTTTTTTATTGATCAGTTCTGTAGGGGCTGCACAAAACTGGGTACAAACCGGGCCGGTAAATTTTCCAGTGAATGTTAGCGGACAAATCAATGGCATTGGTCGGGTCACCCAGATCAAATTCCATCCTTCTCTTCCCAATAAATTATATGTTACCAGTGCCAGTGGTGGCGCCTACAGCAGCAACGATAACGGTAACTCATGGACGCTGTTAAATACTGATAAATTTCCGGCTACAGCCTGTGCGGCCATTTGTATTGACCACACCAATGATCAAATATTATACCTCGCCACCGGCGACCCCAATTATTATGGCGGTGGTTTTGGTATTTATAAAACCGTAGATGCTGGCGCCAACTGGTTACCCGCCAATACGGGCATCGGAACCCGGATGGCCCTGGACATGCTGATGGATCCTGCCGATCATCAGGTACTGGTAGCCGTTACTAATGATGGCATCTGGCGAACCAGCAATGGAGGCGCTAGCTGGACCAATGTAAAATCGGGCGGTGCCTTTGAGGATCTGAAAAGAAGACCCAATACCAATACACTTTTTGCGACAACCGCATCACAACTATGGACCAGCACTGATTTTGGCCTTAGCTGGACGCAGGTAACCAGTGGACTGGTGATTCCAGCGGGTACCAACGGAATGCGAATTGGCGTAAGCGCTGCCGATAACAATATCGTATACCTGCTGGCCAATGGCAACAATGGGGTATTGTTCAAATCGGTTAATGCAGGAACAAGTTTTTCTTTGGTGTACAGCAGTGCCACACAATGTATTGTTTGTTATAATAGTGATCCACTCAGTACCGGACAAGGAAATTATAATCTGGGTATGTGCGCCGATCCATTCGATGCCAATCATATTTATGTGGTGGCACATTGTTTATGGGAAAGCAATAACGGAGGTACCAGCTTCCAGCAGAAAACAGAATGGTATGCCATATTGCATACCGATCATCACCAGGTAGAAGTAAATCCTTATGATGCCAATCAATTGTGGAATGTGAATGATGGAGGTGTTTGGAAACGCAGGGGTACCAATGATAGTTTATGGGATCCTAAAAGCGATGGGGTAGGTGCAACGGAAATTTATCAGGCTGGTCAAAGTCAGGTAGATAAAAAAATAATTTCCATCGGCACCCAGGATAATGGAGAACTTTTTTATGATGGGATTTGGAAAACAAACCGTGGCGGCGACTGGGGCAGTAGGGTACAATTTGATTATTCTCCGGAAAGCACTATCTACTATCTTGAAGCCGGCGAACGCAGGTCTTTTTCTCCTTATGGAGGAAGCACTACATACAATAGTCCTTTTGCGCCTACCAATAACTCCAGGATCGGCTTCCATCCCGGCCTGCCCAATGCAGCAATACTGGCTCGCGATAGTTTATTTATTTCCAATAGCCTGAATACCGCCGCTCCGGTTTGGACCAATATATTTTCATCCACCACCGCGATCCGTGACCTTAGTATCTCGTCGGCAGATTCAACAATTGCCTATGCAGTGGAAAACGGTTCAAGGTTCATTCGGGTTACCAATTGCTGGGGAACGCCGGTAACTACGGTGTATACCATTCCCAATAGTAGTTCCTCACGGGGATCTGTAGCCGCTGTAAAATCAAATGTAAATGTGGTGTATGTAAGCGCCAATGGTAAAATATATCGTACACCGGATCAGGGGGCTACCTGGCAAGACATCACCTATAATTTACCGGGCACCAATATTTTAAAGATCTACCACGATGATTTCAGTGCCAATGAAACAGTGTATGTATGCACCGCTAATAAAGTGTATACAAAAAACAATGCCGCTGTACAGTGGACCGATATCAGTGTTAACCTGCCCAGTATTGCTAATGTTACTGATTTCATGATCTTCAACAATGGTACGGTTGCCAGTAAATTACGGATCAGTTATTATGGCCGCGGGGTATGGGAATATGCAATGCATCCAAACTTTCCTCCAGTATCGAATTTTTCGGCCAATAAAACATATATCTGTCCAGGTCAGTCAATACAATACACCGACGAGTCTGATGGCAATAACCTGACCTATGCCTGGACTTTCCCCGGCGGAACACCAGCGGTTTCAACTGCACAAAATCCATTGGTGAGTTATTCCGCCGCTGGTATTTATAGTGTATCCCTTACCGTTACTAACAGCAATGGCTCACAGGTTAAAACGAAAAGCAATTATGTAGTGGTGGGAACCGGAACGCCTCAATTGATCACCGAAGGATTCCAGGGGGTAACCTATCCGCCATTGGCCTGGACCTTACAGGATGCAGGGAATGACGGGTTGAACTGGTACCGGAGTAATCTGGCAGGAGGTTTTGGCAATAGTTCAAAATCCATAGCCTTCGATAATTATAATAATGATACACAGGGAAACAAAGATCAGATCAGGGTTCCGGTCCTCGACATGCGCGGTTTCTCATCTGCCCGCCTAACCTTTGATGTAGCTTATGCACCCTATAGTACAAACAGTTATCTGGATAGTTTGTTGATCGGTGTATCCTCCGACTGCGGTGCCAATTTCACCTATTTGTATACCAAGTTTGGAACTTCATTGGCAACAGCACCCGTGAATACCGGAAGTACATTTGTGCCTACAGCCAGTCAGTGGAGAACCGATACGATATTCCTCAACAACTACCTGACCAATAGCAATCTCTTGATCGCCTTTGAAAACAGGGGTCGTTTTGGGCAGCAATTGTTTATCGATAATATAAACCTGCAATTGAATCCGCTTGCAAAATTTACAGCCCTTGATTCTGCAGGATGTATGGGCACGGTGATCCGTTATACCGATCAAAGTACCGGACTGGTGAATAGTTGGAACTGGACATTCGCAGGAGGTACACCGGCCAGTTCGAATCTGCAGAATCCAACAGTCAGTTATGCATCACCCGGAACATTTGATGTTTCGCTGGTAGTGGGTAATGGTAGTGGAACGCAAACAAAAACGAAATCTGCTTTTATAAAAATATATCCGGCACCTACACCCGTGATCACAAACGCGAGTAATAATTTATTATCCTGTTCCAGTGCTGTAACCTATCAATGGTATAATGAGAATGTATTGATGGCCGGAATGGTTCAGCAAACCTACCAGGCCCTTAAGAATGGTAATTATTCGGTTAAAGTAACTGATGCCAATGGTTGTGCCGGATCATCTGCTCCGTTCATCGTGAGTGGAATTGCAGATGCGGTACTGATCTATCCTAATCCGGCCGGGAACACCGTGTATGTTGGATCCAATAATATTTCAGGGAAGGCAGAACTTAAAATATTTGCTTTTTCCGGAGCGCTGGTGGTGGATCAGATCATTGATGACCTGATGGGCCGTCATCCGATCGATCTGCGTCAATTGGCGGCGGGCATCTATGAAATACAATTGGTTACCGAAAAAGGAATATTCCTGAAAAGGTTACATCATACTGGAAAATAGCCCGCGATCAAATTTCGTATATGCGATATTGTTAGTTGCCGATCATTTTTTTGATCATCTTGCCCAACATCATCAGGGCATAGTCTACATCATCACTCCAGGGCTTACCAAAGCTGATGCGGATGCAATTGCTGTAGGCATGTCCGGCAGAGAATATTTTACCCGGCACAATAGAAATATGTTGCTTCATCGCTTCCGTACGCAGTTTGAAAGAATCTACTTTTTTGTTCAGCTCCAGCCATAATATAAATCCTCCATGCGGACGCGATACTTTTGTATCGGCCGGAAAATAATTGATGATGGCCTGTACATACCGAAGGCTTTGGGTATGCAAGGCTTTGCGCAAATGTTTTAAATGATATTCGTACCTGCCATGCATTAAAAAATGGGCCATGGCGGCTTGCGTTAGGGTAGGGCAGCTGATGTTCTGGATCCGCTTTAACTGATTCAGTTCTTCAAAAAATCTACCGGGGATCACCCAGCCGATACGATATCCCGGGGTTAATGATTTTGAAAGCGAGGAACAATACATCACCCAACCCTTGGTATCATAGAACTTGCAGGGCTTGGGCCTGGTCTTGCCGAAATACAATTCACCATAAATATCATCTTCGATCAAAGGAACCGAATGCTTGGTAATGAGATCAACCAGTTTTTTCTTGTTGGCTTCGGGGATGCAACTGCCTAATGGGTTATTGAAATTGGGCACAAATACACAGGCCTTTATTTTAAATTTCTTGATGGCTTTTTCCAGTGCAAGAATATCAACACCGGTGACAGGATGTGCGGGGATCTCTACTACTTTCAGGCCTAAGCTTTCGATGGCCTGGTAAATGCCGAAATAGGTAGGACTTTCCACCGCTACCGTATCACCATTACGGGTAACCGCTTTTAGGCAGAGGCAGATGGCGTCGAGGCAGCCGGAACTGATGATGACCTCATCGGGTTTAACTTTTCCTCCCCAGTTAAAAGCCAGTTTGGCTACCTGCTTGCGCAATTCAAGGTTTCCCTGCGTGTGTTCGTAACTGATACAATGGTCCTTGGTATTGCGCAGTGCAAATACCACCGATTTATTTATCTTGGCTGCAGGCAATAAGGCTACATCCGGAACGGCAAGCGCCAGATTGATCACATCATACGCCACAATATCGGTGTAGATGGAAGCGATCATTTCTTTTACCGATACATTGCTCGTCATGGCATCGGGGGTGCTTAGTTCAGGTAGGGCAGGCAATCGATGGTGGTTGAAGCGAACATAGTAACCCGACTTTGGTCTTGATTCGATCAGTCCTTTTCCTTCTAATTGATAATAGGCCTGAAAAGCTGTACCCATACTGATGCCATATTCTTCACAGATCACCCTTACGGAGGGCAGTTTATCGCCGATACGCAATACATCTTCTGCGATCATTTTTTCAATGCCCTCGGCTATCTGCAGGTATAAATGGTCGTCGGATTTGAATTGTTTTTTTGCCATACCAGGGGTTGTTTAGCAGCACAATACTGATTAGGTAAAATTAATCTGATCTAGTCGAAAATACAAAAACTGAATCTGTTTTATTTCGCCAAAATGGTGAAATTTTGTGTTTGATTTATTTCTAAAGATTGTTTGCTTCATCATTCATTGTTTTCTACAA
>Ga0194037_1000071_pt1 | contig 71338 bp, 63 predicted proteins | sample JunL306m_MetaG_FD_148653 | JGI IMG/M metagenome (GOLD analysis project Ga0194037, IMG submission 148653) | Anoxic zone freshwater microbial communities from boreal shield lake in IISD Experimental Lakes Area, Ontario, Canada - Jun2016-L304-6m | ecosystem: Environmental > Aquatic > Freshwater >...
GTTGAATACTTGCAATCTTTACTCCATTGTCATCCTGCGTTAATTGAGCCCCTATGCCATAGAAAGTGCCACTCATTTGCTCTGTGAATGATCTTTTTTCAACAGGTGCGAAATAATCGGTATGCGGGTCCATTAAACCTGTAATTGTATTTAAAAAAGATTCGAACCTTTTTTCTTTATCAAATGTCTTCTCTAAAAGGCTAAACCTTTTTACATAAGTTTTTTTAATAGAAGCGCGTGCATCTTTTTCTAATTCAATATCTGTTTTTACTATAAAATTATCTTTAACAGTATCTTTTATTTTACTAGTATCAGCGATTGCTTTTGCCTTAGCATGTTTTTCTCTGTCTTCTATTAAGCTAACATATCTGTCTAACACTTTGTACTTAATGGCCTGACTCCATCTTTTAATTCTTTCAACTTCACTACTTGCATAGTTCATTTTATCGGCATCTACCATTAAAGAATCATCCATAGTAAAATCAAAAGGTTTTTCAATAACACTTTCAAAAATAGATTTTACTTCTTTTGCTCTTCTTTCATACATAGCATTGGCCGCAGGCTCGAATTGGATAGCTGCTCCATGTATTTCATCGTCAATAGAAGTGGCAAAAACTTTTAAGGAATCAATATCTGATTGAAGTAAAATATTTTTTTCGGGATCTAAAGTTTTTAAATAGGCATCAAAAACTTCTTTTGAAAATTTATCATCAATTATTCTTGGGCTATAATGCTCACTCTCTAATAAACGACCTACTGTGGACAATAGTTTTCTATGCCTAATCTCCGAAGATTCAGTAGGGGTAGTATTGAAGGTATTGAAAGCAAAAAACAAGCCTCCAACTAGTATTAAAGTGGCAAAGAATTTCCACTTATTTTGTTTTAAATATGTCATAATCTCACGCATGAAGTATTTCAAAAATAGTATAAAATGCCTATCATAGGACTATAATTGAAATAAAGCCATCATTTTTGTGACAAATTTATAAAAACATGGAAAACTTCTTTCTTTGGTTCCTTATTTAACGTATTTTTGCGACCCTAAATGGAGGGCGTAGCTCAGTAGGTTAGAGCGACAGTTTGTGGATCTGTAGGTCGTGGGTTCGAGACCCATCGTTCTCCCCAAAACCTATCCTTTCCGAGTAGTCGGTCATTGGATAGGTTTTTTTATGTAAAGTGGTTTTCTATGCATATACTTTTATTGGCTTTATTAATTGCCTGCTTTGGCTGGCTTATGAGCTGGGGGTTTATTAAACTCCTCTTCTTTCCTCATAGAAGCATTCGCGTGGCTGGGAGAGAATGGCAAAGTCTTTTTTCAAAAAAGGCAGGTCAAATTTCAATCAATCAAATACTACCTCCATTAACACAGGGGGATAGCTTTCAAAAATTACTTCCTTTTATAGATGCCAAATTGGATGAATTTTTTAAAGAAAGATTAGTGCAGAAAATGCCTGTTATTTCTATGTTTATTGGAGATAAAACTATTACTCAATTAAAAGAAGTGTTCTTGGAAGAGCTAGCGCAAATTTTCCCTTCCCTTCTATCCGAATTTACTCAATCAACAGCAAACGCCTTTTTGTTGAACATAGAGACCAAATGGTCGAAGGAACTTGAAACATATCTACTCAAAGCCACACAAAAAATAAGAATTATGGCTTTCTGTCTTGGCTTTATTTGGGGGCTGCTTTTACAGTTCATTATAAGTGTAGTTTAAATTGCCGTTTATACATTCTGGCTGCCTTCCTTAGAGATTATGTTAGATATTTGCAAATCCAATAAACCGAGAGAACAAAAACGTATCCAATTAGTATGAAAAATATATATTTAGTTATTTCTTTTTTACTTGTGCAAATGAGCTCTAACGCACAATATCCTGCTGCGGCAGGGGCAAGAGCTGCTGGTGCCAATATGAATCAAGGACATTTTTATGGTAAAATAATTGACGCCAATAAAAAAGGAATTGAAGGCGTTACACTTCAAATAAAAGGAAGCAAATTTGACCCTGTTACCAAAAAAACTACGGAGGCAATTTTAGGGACTATGTTAACTGCTGCCAATGGCGATTTTAGTTTTGAAAACTTACCAGTCATGGGTAATTTTAAATTAAGTATTTCAAGTGTGGGGTATAAAAAATTAGAGAAACAATTAAGCTTTGGTATTAAAATGGGTGGCGGACAAAGCATGCAAGAAATGATGGCCTTAGTAGATAAAGATTTAGGCAATATTAAATTAGAAGAGTCCCCTACCGATTTACAAAGTGTAACAGTTACTTCTACAGCTAAGCCTCAATTTGAAATGGGCATTGACCGTAAGATATTTAATGTCGATAAAAATATAATGAGCACAGGACAGACTGCAGTAGAAGTAATGAAAAGCATTCCTAATTTAAATGTAGATATTGATGGCAATGTGACTTTAAGAAATGCAACGCCTACTTTACTCATTGACAATCGTCCTACTACTTTAACCATGGATCAAATTCCAGCAGACATTATTGATAAGGTAGAAATTATTACCAACCCTTCTGCTAAATATGACGCATCGGGTGGTAATGCAGGTATCTTAAATATTGTATTGAAAAAGAATAAGAAGAACGGATACAATGGTGGTATTAGATCGGGTATTGATATGCGTGGAAAATTCAATGGCGGTGGAGATTTAAATGTAAGAGATAACAAATTAAACTTTTCAGTAAGCGCTAATATGAATGGAAGAAAGTCTATTAATAATAGTAAGAACGAAAGAGAAATTTTAGGTACTAAACTTCCTAGTTTCGTTAACACTACAAGTGATAATACAGGAAATGGTTCTTTTGATTTTTATAGAGCGGGTATGGATTATTTACCAGACAATAGAAACTCATTTTCTTTGTACACTAATATTATGCAAGGCGGCATGGGTTCTTCAGGCACACAAACCGTAGACTCTTTAAATGGCAAGCCTCCTGTAAGCTTAATCAATGATTCTAAATTTAATTTCTTAAATAAAGGCGGACAATTAGGCTTCAAACATTTATTTGCTGAACAAGGACATGAGATCACTGCCGACTTTAATTACAACGAGTCTTCGAATACCAACTGGTCTACCATTAATTCAAGCTACTTGAATCAAAGAAGTAATGGTGCTGGTAATAATAAAAACTACACTACCAATATTGACTACGCGCGTGAGTTTAAAAATGCTGTGAAATTTGAAACAGGTATTCGATATAACACTAGAGATGAATTTAATAGCAGAGACCAATTTAGAAATAATATTTACTTAAGTAGTGTGAGTACGAAATACAACTATGGTGAAAATATTTTAGCGGGCTATGTGAACTTAAATGGGAAAAAGAATAAATTAAGTTACCAACTAGGCTTGAGAGCAGAGAACAGATCTTATACAGTAGATGTTCAAAACAACAAAGGATTAGATTCTTTACATTTTAAAAAATCATTCCCTATTTCACTTTTCCCGAGTGCCTTTGTTACCTATAAGGTAAACGACAAACAAGATATTCAATTGAATTACTCTAAGCGTATTAATGCGCCTAACTTCTTTCAATTGCAACCCTTCCCCGATTACTCCGATCCTTTAAATATTACAGTGGGTAACCCCAACTTAGATCCTCAGTTTACGCATTCTTTTGAATTAGGCTATAATAACGCTTATCAAAAAGGGTCTAACTTTTTAGCCAATGCTTACTATAAGTATAGCACTAACTTAATTACGAACTATATCTACAAGGCCATTAATCCAATTACCAACGATTCTGCTTTTTACAGTTCTTATATCAATGCCAACACGGCTATTACTTACGGACTTGAATTAAGCAATAAAACAGCCATTGCAAAATGGTGGGATATGAACTTAAGTTTTAACTTATTTAATTCTTCTATACAAGCCACTATACCTGGTCAAGATGTAAATAATAATTTAACCAGTTGGTTTAGTAAGATGAATAATACTTTCAAATTACCAAAGGGCTATTCAATTCAATTTAGTGGTCAATACCAAGCGAAAACTATTCTACCTCCAGGTGGTGGAGGTCGCGGTGGTGGAGGCGGATTTGGTGGTATGGGTGGCGGCTTCGGCGGTCCTCAGTCTACTGCACAAGGTTATAACCTGCCTTATTACGACTTCGACATGGCCGTTAAAAAAGATTGGACCTTAACTGGTGGAAGAACAGCAAGTTTATCTTTTAGTGTAAGTGATATATTTAAAACAAGAGTGAATAAAACCTATTCAGAAAGCCAATACTTTATTCAAAACGTAACAAGAGTGAGAGACCAACAGTTCTTTAGATTGAACTTCTCTTATCGTTTCGGAAAATTTGATGTGAACTTATTAAAACGTAAGAATAATAAATCAGAAGATGGTGGCGGTATGGATCAAATGCCTCCTCAATAATGAATAATAAATAGGTAATTGGAAATAGATAATTAGATTTTTTAAAAGATAGTTATACAATCGTAGCCCAGGAGTGAACCCTCAAAAGTTTATTTCTGGGTTTTTCCTTCTAGCATAGGTACAAAAGAAAAACTATCAAACTTTTCTTGCTTCACCGAGCCATCTCTTTTTTTAGTAAGCCTTAGCATTCTTTGTGCTGCGTCGGTTTCATCTAAAGGAATAATCATTTTTCCACTTACTTTTAATTGAGCCCATAATTTTTCTGGAATCTTAGGTGCAGCTGCAGTAATTAATATTTTATCAAAAGGAGCTAATAGAGGAAGTCCTTCAAAACCATCTCCAAAGAAAAATTGTATGTTAGGATATTGCTCTTTAAATAAATAAGTGGGCGTTTGGTCAAATAATTGTTTCTGTCTTTCAATGGTAAATACTTGGGCACCCATGGCGGCTAGCACTGTAGTCTGATACATACTCCCCGTGCCTATTTCAAGCACTTTCTCCCCCTTCTTAATTTGTAGTAATTGGGTTTGATAAGCCACCGTATAAGGCTGTGAAATAGTCTGGTCCGCAGCTATAGGAAAGGCGCGGTCTTCGTAAGCAATTTTATCAAAGGCAGAATCTAAAAAATAATGTCTAGGTATAGCATGAATGGCTGCCAACACTTTCTCGTCTGTGATGCCTTTCTCCTTTAAAATTTCTACTAATTTCTTTCGAAGTCCTTTATGCAAATAAGTATCTACTAAATCTTCCCATTTTCTCATGCTTTTAATTAATTTAATTGCATTGATGAAATGATGGCCTTGATTTTATCTTGCAGCATTTGATAAGTGGTATCAAAACTTGCTTTGTCTTTTAATTGTGTATTTACGCTAAAGTAAAATTTTATTTTAGGTTCTGTGCCACTAGGCCTTGCTGAAATTTTACTACCATTAGCAGTAATAAATTGTAAAACATTGCTTTTTGGTAAATTTATTTTCCAAGTCTCTCCTGTTGTTAAATTCTTTCCTACTTGTAATTCATAATCCAATAAAGTGGTCACCGCTTCTCCGTCAATCATAGTAGGCGGAGATTGTCTATAGTCTTCCATCATCTTTGCAATCTCTGCTTGCCCATTCATTCCTTTTTTGGTAATGCTAATTAAGTTTTCATAGTAAAAACCATATTGCACATACAATTCAATGAGTTTATCAAATAAGGTGCTGCCTTTCGCTTTTTCATAAGCAGCCATCTCACATAATATAGCCACAGCACTTACTGCATCCTTGTCTCTAATTTGATCTCCTATCATTAATCCAAAACTCTCCTCTCCTCCAATAATATAATTTTCTTTGCCTTCTTTTTCTTTGACTAATTCTGCCACCCATTTAAAACCAGTTAATACATTATAACAGTTAACATTGTTTTGCTTGGCCACTTCATTAATCATTGCAGTAGTTACAATAGTAGTTATGACCATGTCATTGGGCTTTGCAATATCTTTCGCTTTGCGCGCCTCCATCATATAAGCAAAAGCTAGAACAGCAGTCTGATTTCCATTCATAAGCACCCAGTCACCCTTATGATTTTTTACGCCCACACCTACTCTATCTGCATCGGGGTCGGTTCCTAGCACAATATCCGCATCCATGGCCTTCGCCTTGGCCAAACCTATACTCATGGTTTCACTTTCTTCAGGATTTGGATAAGTCACTGTTGGAAAATTACCATCAGGTATTGACTGCTCTTCTACAACATGCACATTGGTAAATCCATAAGCAGCTAAAACTTTTGGCACTAAAGTAATGCCGGTACCATGTATAGGTGTATAAACAATTTTTAAGTCGTGTTGCTTAGCAATCACTTCTGGATATACACTTAAGGTTTGCAACATTTTTGTATATGCATCATCCATGGAAGTTCCAATAAGCTCAATATTCGCAGCGCCACCTTCCCATTTCACATCATCAATAGACTGTATGGCTTCTACTTCAGCAATTACATTTTTATCGTGGGGAGGTACTAATTGGCCACCATCATTCCAATAGGCTTTATACCCATTATATTCTTTAGGATTATGAGAAGCGGTACAAACTACGCCTGCTTTAGCCCCCAGGCTTCTAATAGCAAAACTTAATTCAGGGGTTGGGCGTAGGGCTTCAAATAAAAAAACTTTAATGCCATTGGCAGCAAAAACTTCTGCCGTGGTTTCAGCAAAAAATCTTGCATTATTTCTACTATCATGCCCAATGACCACAGATATTTTTTCAGCAGGGTAAGTCTTGTTAAGGTAGTTCGCAAAACCTTGGGTAGCCATACCAATAGTATACTTATTAATTCTATTGGTACCTACTCCCATAATACCTCTTAAGCCACCCGTTCCAAATTCTAGGTTTCTATAAAAACTATCGGCTAATTCATCACCTGGCTTTGACTGCATTAAGGCAATAGCGTCCTTAGTGGCCTGGTCATAATTACCAGTCAACCATTGTTCAACTTTTTGGGCTATTGTCAGACTCATATTTACACTAATTAAAAAGCAATTTTAAGCAATAATTGCAAGTTATCCAATTAAGTAGGCATTTTAGATTTTTGGCTTTCAAAAATGGGTTAAATTTGTACTAGTTTTGATCATTCAATTACCCTTATGGCTATCATAGCTCAAATCCTCTTTATTATTCTTACCGCTACGGCGCTTTATCTTTTTGGTAAGAACTTACTTAAGATTAGAAGAAATATTTTAATAGGTAAGGCTGGTTTTCTGAATGATCAAAAAGCAAGGCGTTGGAAAAATGTTTTTTTACTCGCATTAGGCCAGAAGAAAATGTTTAAAAAACCTATCGTTGCTATTTTGCATATCATTTTATATGTTGGTTTTATCATTATTAATATTGAGCTGCTTGAAATTATGGCCGATGGAATATTAGGCACCCACCGAATTTTTGAAAGCTATTTTGAAAAATTCGAATTGGCTTCTTTATATAATGTCATTATTAATAGTTTTGAAATACTAGCAGCCTTAGTACTTGTAGCTTGTATAGTATTTTTAGTAAGAAGAAATATACTAAAACTAAAAAGGTTCATGAGTAATGACTTAGCAGGCTGGCCCCGCTCCGATGCTAATTATATTTTAATTGCTGAAATTATTTTAATGGGCTTGTTTTTAATCATGAATGCAGCCGATACTGAAACGCATTTTATAATTTCCGCTAGCCTTCAGCCCTTATTGAGTGGTATTAATAGTAATACGCTTCTTATTATTGAACATACAGCTTGGTGGTTGCATATTATAGGTATTTATATTTTTATGAACTACCTACCCTATTCAAAACACTTACATATTATTCTAGCCTTCCCTAATACTTATTATGCGCCGCTAACACCTAAAGGCATGATGCACAATATGCCTGAAGTACAAAATGAAGTATTGTATGCCATGCAGCCTGAACTAGCCCCTACTGGCGCTGCTGCTCCTGCCAGCTTTGGCGCTAAGGATGTAATGGACTTAAGTTCAAAAAACTTAATGGACGCTTATAGTTGCACCGAGTGTGGAAGATGTACTGCAGCCTGCCCTGCCAACATAACAGGAAAACTATTAAGCCCTCGTAAAATTATGATGGCCACTAGAGATAGATTAGAAGAAGTGGGAAAGAATATGGATTTATATAAAAACTTTATTCCAGATAATAAGTCATTACTACACGATTATATTTCAGTGGAAGAATTAAGGGCCTGTACTACTTGTAATGCCTGTGTGGAAGAATGCCCAGTGAGTATTTCTCCTTTAGATATTATTATGGAACTGCGTAGGTCACTAGTGATGGAAGAAAGTAATGCACCACAAGAGTGGAATAGCATGTTTAGTAATATTGAAAATAATTTTGCACCTTGGAAATTTGCACCAGACGATAGAGACGCCTGGGCAAAACAAGCATAAAAGAATATTTATGAAAGTAAGTACAATGGCAGAGATGATGGCTAGCGGACAAACCCCCGAAGTTTTATTTTGGGTGGGTTGTGCAGGTAGCTTTGATTTACGAGCTCAAAAAATAACCAAGGCCTTCGCTACTATACTAGATAAAGCAGGGGTTAACTATGCTATATTAGGTAAGGAAGAAGCCTGTACGGGAGATCCTGCAAGAAGAGCTGGTAATGAATTTATGTTTCAAATGATGGCTTATCAAAACATACAAATTTTGAATGGCTATTCTATAAAAAAAATTGTAACCACCTGCCCACACTGCTTTAATATTTTAAAAAATGAGTACCCTGTTTTAGGTGGCAACTATGAAGTGATACACCACACTCAATTTTTACAAGAACTCATAGAGCAAGGCAAAATTAAATTCACCGATAGCAATGAATGGAAAGGAAAATCAATCACTTACCACGATAGTTGTTATTTAGGAAGGGCTAATGAAATTTATGAAGCCCCTAGAAAGGTTTTGGAAAGTTTGGATATGGAATTAAGAGAAATGAAAAGGTGTAAGTCCAAGGGACTTTGTTGTGGCGCTGGTGGAGCGCAAATGTTTAAAGAAGAAGAGAAAGGAGATAAAAGAGTGAATATGGAAAGAGCCGATGAAGCCATTGAAACTAAGTCCGACTTTGTGGCTAGCGCCTGCCCTTTTTGCAATACCATGTTAACTGATGGCATTAAAAATAGAAACGAAGAACTGGGTACAGAAGTATTAGATATAGCAGAAATAATTGCAAAAGCAATGCAATAGGATTCAATTGATTTTAAATAAAAAAAGTAAAATGACTGTAGATTTAAAAACCATACTGCCAGAAAATTTTCATCCATTATCAAAAACTTGGATTTATCAAAGTAATAGAACTTTTACTTTGCCAGAACTATTTCAAGCAGAAGAAATACTAGAAGCTTTTACGGATAACTGGAAAAGCCATGGCGCAGCGGTTAAGGGTTTTGCCACTATCTTATATGGCCAGTTTATAGTTATTATGGCAGACGAGTCTCAAACCGGTGTGGGGGGCTGTAGCACCGATAGTTCGGTGCATGTTATAAAGCAAATTGAGGTAATGAATAATGTACAAATGTTCAATAGAGAACTACTGGCTTTTTGGGTAAAGGATAAAGTACAAACTATCCCTCTAGCACAAGTAGGTTACGCTTTAGAAAATGGTATTTTAACAAAAGATACTTTATACTTTAATAATTTAGTAGCTAATAAAGCTGCTATGGAAAAAGATTGGTTACAACCTATTTCAGAAAGTTGGTTAGGCAAAAAATATATAAAATAATATTTAAAATACTCTTGTATTGATACACAAAAAAGCCCTCTGAAAATTAGAGGGCTTTTTTATGATAAATTTTTATTTTTAGTAGTAGGGCTTAATCTCTATTTGATAACTGTATTCAGCGCTTTTACTAAATCATCCCCTCTTAAGTCTCTACCTATTATTACTCCATTAGGATCTATTAAGAAACTAGCAGGAATACTTTGAATACCAAACTGCACTGCTACTTCATTGTTCCAGTATTTTAAATCACTTACATGTGACCAAGTAAGGCCATCTTTTTTAATGGCCTCTAACCATTTTGCTTTGTCTTGATCCAATGATACACCTAAGACAGTGAAGTTTTTATTTTTAAATGTATTATAGGTCTTCAATACATTTGGATTTTCTGCACGACAAGGGCCACACCAGCTAGCCCAAAAATCGACCAACACATATTTGCCTCTTAATGAAGATAATTTCAAAGGTTTTCCATTCACATCATTTTGTGTGAACTCAGGTAAGACTGAACCAATTTTACCTAAACTAGCTGATTGCAAAGTTTTTTCAATAACATCTGCAAAAGTTCCTTTTTTAGCATCGCCCCCTAATGCTGCATAATAATCAGGTAAAGTTTCTTTAACAGCTGGAAATATATTCGCCATTTGAAACAAGAAAAAAGTAGTTACGGGAGACTGATTGTTTATTTTACTTACTCTTACATACTCAGCAATGATAGATTGAGCCTGTAATTCTGTTTGCTTGCTAATGGAATCTTTTTTAGTGGCATCCTTTTCTGCCTGCGCTGCACCTAAGCTTCCAAAATAACTAGACATTAATGGATCCAATTTCTTCATATAAGATTGATAGATGTCTTGACTAGGAGAACCTTGATAGGCAATTTCCTTAGGGGCATTCACATCTCCTTCCATAGTAAGTATATCATTGCCAATAAATAAAGGAATTTGTGTTTTAAGCCCTTTAAAAGAAACAACATAAATACCTGTACTTGCTAAAGTTGCTTTTAATTCAAACTTACCTCCTAGAACAGTTGAAGTAGCTACTTCCTTATTAGCCATACCATCCAATAATGTAACTGCAGTTTGGTCGGGTACATTTTTCAAATTGCCGCTCATTTGTAAAGACTGCGCCATCAAACTCATGCTGCAAAAGGCGAGCATAAATAACACTACTATTTTCTTGATCATTGTATTCATATTAATGTATTGAAAGATTATTTTATTCTGTTTAAGTATCAAATATAAGAATTTAAATTTAGGGTTTATGTCTTTGGGCTAAAACCTTTGCTACATCTGCCAATGCATAGCCCTTTGACTGTAAAAGTATCATATAGTGAAACAATAAATCGGCCGATTCGTCTAAGAATAACTGCTCATTATTGTCCTTAGCCTCAATCACCATTTCTACCGCTTCTTCCCCTACTTTCTGCGCTATTTTATTAATACCCTTAGCAAATAAACTAGCTACATAAGAACTTGAAGGATCTGCCTTTTTTCTATCTGCAATAATTTGCTCTAACTTATTTAAAAATGCGATACTCGTATTATTGTCTTCACCCCAACAAGTGTCCGTACCCATATGACAAACAGGACCTTCTGGATTTGCTTGAATTAACAAACTGTCTTGGTCGCAATCTAAAGACATACTTATATAATTCAAGAAATTACCACTCTCTTCTCCCTTGGTCCATAATCTATTTTTAGAACGGCTATAGAATGTGACTTTGCCTTCGGCAAGTGTTGCGTCAACAGCTGCTTGATTCATAAAGCCCAACATTAAAACAGTTTTAGTATTAGCGTCTTGTACAATGGCGGGCACTAGTCCGTCAGCGTATTTGGTAAAATTGATCTTCATAGTTAGTTTTTTATTTTAAAATTTTTCTGTTACACTATTAAATTCTTACCGCAATCCCTTTTTCGTTTAAATATTTTTTTAAATGAGGGATGGCTATTTCTTTATAATGAAATATACTGGCAGCCAATGCGGCATCGGCCTTGCCTGTTGTAAACACATCGTAAAAATGAGCTTCATTGCCTCCACCACCCGATGCAATAATGGGAACTGCTAAGGCTGAAGATAAAGCTGCGGTAATATCCAATGCAAAACCTTGCTTGGTTCCATCATGATTCATAGAGGTTAATAAAATTTCACCCACTCCTAAATCCACTGCTTTTTTAGCCCAGTCCATGGTTAAGGTATTCGTCTTTTCTCTGCCTCCCTTTAAATACACATACCAATTGCCATCGGCTTCTAATTTTGTATCAATAGCAAGTACCACACACTGGCTACCAAAGTTTTTAGCAAAGCGATTTATGATGTCAGGGTTTTGAAAGGCTGCTGTATTAATAGAAATTTTATCTGCTCCATTTTGCAATAAAATGCTCACATCCTCTTCTGTTTGAATGCCCCCACCTACCGTAAAAGGAATATTTATTTTATGAGCAATTTTATTCACTAGCTCACTTAAGGTTTTTCTTTTTTCAACAGTGGCTGTAATATCTAAGAATACCAATTCGTCTGCACCTTCGTTTGCATAGAAAGCAGCTAGTTCAATAGGGTCTCCTGCATCTCTTAACTGCTCAAAGTTCACGCCCTTCACAGTGCGACCGTCTTTGATATCTAAACAAGGTATAATGCGTTTGGTTAACATGAATGGTATTCGTTGAAAAATATATTAATTAAAATTGGCTAATTCTGAAATGGTAATTTTATTTTCATAAATAGCCTTACCCACAATAGCAGCGCTACATCCTATCTCTTCTAGTTCTATTAAATCATCTAGAGAACTTACACCCCCACTAGCAATTAAATGCAAAGCTGGAAATTGTTCTATAATTTTTTGATATAGCTCAATGGAAGGGCCTTGTAATTTGCCATCTTTTTTAATATCGGTGCAAAAAATTTGTTTCACCCCTTTATCAATATAAGATTTCATAAAATCAAATACCGATATCTCCGTTTTTTCTAACCAACCACCAATGGCTATCTTTTCTTCCAATACATCGGCGCCTAACATAAAAACCTTGGCACCGAACCTAGCTATCCACTCTTGAAATAATAATTCATTTTTAACTGCCAAACTTCCAATGGTTGCATAGCTGGCTCCTGTATCTAACACGGTTTTTAAAGTAGCTTCCGTTTTAATACCCCCTCCAAAATCTATTTTAAGTTCTGTATTATTGGCAATTTTTTCTAAAACCTTCCAATTCACTACCTGTCCTGCTTTGGCGCCATCTAAGTCAACTAAATGCAAACGCATTAAACCAATACCTTCAAAAGCCTTGGCTACTTCTAAGGGGTCTTCGTTGTATATTTTCTTTTGCGCGTAATCTCCTTCCGTTAAACGAACACATTTGCCTTCAATAATATCTATAGCCGGTATAATTTGCATTTAAGTTGTTGTTTTTATTCTTTTGTCTTTACTTCTTTATTCGTTTATTCTTAATTCGTTTATTCTTTACTATTCTATTTATAGCGCTAGAAAATTTTGTATTATTTGTTCGCCAGCCTTAGCCGATTTTTCTGGATGAAATTGAACTCCATAAAAATTATCCTTCTGTAAAGCACTACTATAGTCTTGAATATAATGGGTAGTGGCAATGGTATGTTTTCCTTTAGCTGCATAGTAACCATGCACAAAATAGGCGAAACTATTTTCTGCAATGCCTTTAAATAAGGGAGTCTTCAATGCAGTTATCGTATTCCAACCTATCTGTGGTATTTTAATAGCAGGTTCCTTTGTTTCAAATTGTTTTACTTGCTCTTCAAAAATACCTAAACAACTAGTATTATTTTCGGTAGAATGCATGCACATTAATTGCATACCTAAACAAATACCTAAAACCGGTTGCTTTAAGTTTTTAATAAGTTCATCTAAATTTCTTTCTCTTAGGTATTGCATAGCAGTACTTGCTTCCCCAACGCCTGGAAAAATAACTTTGTCGGCTGTATTAATTTCTTCTATAGAATCAGTAACCATGGCAGAAACACCTAATCTCTCTAGTGCATATAGCACCGATTGAATATTACCTGCATTGTACTTAATAATTACTGTTTTCATTTTTTATTTGCTTAGGCGCTTAAAACACTATTTAAAAATTGGCTAGTAATTGTTTCAATATCCCCGCCTTTAGATAACTGCTGAATATAAGCAGAACCAATAATGGCTCCTTGCGTATGCACAGTAGCAGCATCAAAGGTAGCTTTGTCCTTAATGCCAAAACCCACTAAAATCGGGTTCTTCAACTGCAAGGCTTGTAATTTTTGTAAATACTGGGCAACCACATTAAAATCCTTGTCTTTTCCGGTAGTGGCTGAAGAACTTACTGCATATAAAAACCCATTACTTAAGCTATCTAATTTTTTTACTCTTTGATCAGGGGTTTCTGGGGTAACTAAGAAAATAAAGTCTAAACCATTTTCCTTAATTATTTTTCCATAAGAATCTTCAAATTCAAATAAAGGTAGGTCGGGTAAAATAAGTCCATCAATACCTACTTCTTTTGCTTTTTTGCAAAAGGCTTCAAAACCATATTGTAAAATAGGATTCATATAGCCCATTAATATTACTGGAATAGAAATGCTTTTTCGCATATCCTGAATTTGCTCAAATAAAACAGCAATATTCATTCCATTAGCCAAGGCCTTCATACTACTTAGTTGAATTACTTCTCCATCGGCTAAGGGGTCACTATAGGGCATGCCTAATTCAATAATATCTGCACCGTTTTTTTGTAAACTTGCCATAACCTTCATAGTGCTATCTAATACAGGATAGCCCGCAGTGCAATACACATTTAAAATGCGCTTCGATTTTTCTTTAAATACTAACTCTAAGTTCGACATATTTTTATTTTACGCTTTATTTTAAGCATTTTTTGCGGCTTTATAAATGTTCCATATAAGTGGCTAAATCTTTATCACCTCTTCCACTTAAACAAACTACTACCACATCAGATGCTTTTAAATTCATTTTTGGAAGCACTGAAAAAGCATGTGCTGTTTCAAGTGCAGGAATAATACCTTCAATTTTTGAAAGGTGAAAGGCAGACTCCAGTGCTTCTTCATCCGTAGCACTTAAAAATATTCCTCTTTTACTTTCATATAAATAAGCATGCAAGGGTCCAATACCCGGATAATCTAAACCTGCAGAAATACTATGTGGCTCCACCACTTGACCATCGCTGGTTTGCATAACTATACTTTTAGATCCATGTAAAATACCTGGAGTCCCTAACTGCGTAGTAGCAGCACTTAAACCTGAATGCACACCATGACCTGCTGCTTCTACAGCAACAAGTTGAACGGTAGGTTCATTTAAAAAATGATAAAAAGCACCTGCTGCATTACTACCTCCACCTACACAGGCCACCACATGGGTAGGAAGTTCAGTACCTGTTTTCTCTTTTAATTGTTTTCTTATTTCTTCACTAATCACACTTTGAAAACGCGCTACCATATCTGGATAAGGATGCGGCCCTACCACGCTACCTATAATATAATGTGTTTCGTTAGGCTCATTTATCCAAGCTCTAATGGCCTCATTAGTGGCATCCTTTAAAGTCTTACTTCCACTTTTTGCAGGAATAACGGTTGCTCCTAACATTTTCATACGCGCTACATTGGGCGCCTGTCTTTCAATATCTTTTTCACCCATATACACCACACATTCCATTCCTTTTAAGGCACATACAGTAGCCGTTGCCACACCATGTTGACCAGCCCCCGTTTCAGCAATAATTTTTTTCTTGCCTAATTTTTGTGCTAATATGATTTGACCAATGGTATTATTAATTTTATGCGCCCCTGTATGACAGAGGTCTTCTCTTTTTAAATAAATAGTAGCACCTATTTCTTTGCTTAAACGCTCTGCTAAAAAAAGAGGTGTAGGTCTTCCCACATAGTCTTTCAATAGCTGTTGAAACTCTGCTTGAAAACTAGGGTCTTGCATAATTTGCAAATACTGTGTTTTCAATGTCTCAACATTGCCATATAACATTTCTGGAATATAGGCTCCCCCAAAAGCACCATAGTAACCTTCTGCTGTAGGGTTTTGATAATTCTCGTTTACATTAAATAAAGGCATCTATAAAAGTTTTAATTAATTCAATATTTTTAATTCCTGGGCTTGTTTCAAATTTACTATTCATATCTAAGGCTACTAAATCCTTGCCTGCCGCGGCCGCTTTCAATACTTGTATTCCTTGTACATCATTAATACCAATACCACCACTTAAGAAAAAAGGTTTATTGAATCGTGTTTTCTTAATTAGCTCCCAATTAAAATGCTGACCCGTGCCTCCATACAAGGCACTATCGGTATCAAATAAATAATAAGCAGCTACATTTTCAAATAAAGCAAAATCGGGAATAGTTTTTGAAACCCTAAATACTTTAATCACAGGAAAGGCTTCTTGAATAGTAGCACAATAGGAAGCGTCCTCGTCTCCATGTAATTGAATCATGTCAAGACCTGCTTTACGAGCGGTATCTAAAACATTTTCAATAGTCTCATTCACAAATACACCTACTTTTTTAGCATTCGTAGGTTTAAAGCCAGCGATATCTTCCAAACTCAAACTAGATAGCGCATATCTTTTTGAACTTGGATAAAAAATAAATCCAATATAATGCACACCCTGGCTCGCAATAGCCTTGGCCTGTTCAATATTTGTTATGCCACAAACTTTAAATTGCATCTTAGTTTGTTTTGATTGCTTTTGTAAATAATTCAAATGCCAATGCCGGATTTTCCTCTTTCATAAAATACTCCCCCATTAAAAAACCATCAAAGCCTTCCTTTTTTAATGACTGATAAGTCTCTACACTATAAATACCACTTTCAGCAATACTTAATTTCCCTTTAGGTAGTTTATTTTTAAGTTCTAAGGAATGATTAATATTCACTTCAAAAGACTTTAAACTTCTGTTGTTAATGCCTACTAAATCTACTTCATCACAAATATGTTCTAGTTCTGTTTCGTCGTGTAATTCTAATAAAACTTCCATACCTAGTTCTTTCGCCGTACCCGCTAATAATTCCGTAGTGGCGGGTGTTAAGCAAGAGGCAATTAATAATATCACTGATGCGCCATAAGCCTTTGCTTCAATAATTTGAAACTCATCTATAATAAACTCTTTTCTTAATACGGGTATTTCATTCTGAATGGCAATAGATAAATCGTCTAAGCTGCCTCCGAAAAATTCAGCATCGGTTAATACAGAAATACCCGCTGCACCATATGCATGGTAGGCAGCTGTTACTTCTTTAACTGAAGCTTTATCATTTATAATGCCTTTAGAAGGTGACTTTCTTTTAAATTCTGCAATAATACCCGTAGTATCTTGCTTTAATAAATTCGATTTTAAAGAAAGAGCTTGCTTAGAAAATAAGGGCATAGCTTCTAATTGCGCAATGCTAATTTCATTTTTACGCGCAGCTACTTCCTTAAACTTATGAGCAACGATGGTAGCTAATATATTAGTGTTTATAATTTGAGTGCTCATTGTAAACTAATTAATTTTTCTAAACTTTTATAAGCAGCCCCCGATTCTAAACTTGTTACCGCCGCTTGAAAAGCTAATTCATAGGTTGCATACTTGCCTGTTACAAATAAAGCCATGGCCGCATTCGATAATACCACTGCATTTTGTGACCAACTTCCCTTGCCTTGAATAATATTTTTAAAAATGGCAGCCGCCTCTTCCACTGTCTTTCCTCCATGCAACTCTTCGCTAAATACTTTTTTCTTACCCAATTGATAAGGTGTCATAATATACTCACCTTTATTATTTATAACTTTTGTATCGGTGGTTAAAGCAATTTCATCATAACCATCTAAACTATGTATTAAGGTAAAATCTTTGCCTATGGACTGTAACAAGTAATTGTAAATTCTCGCCATCTCTAAATTATACACACCAATTAATTGAAACTTTGGTTGAGCAGGATTCACAATGGGGCCTAGCATATTAAAAAAAGTACGCACCCCTATATTTCTTCGAATAGGACCTACCGTTTTTAAAGCAGGATGAAATAAAGGCGCATGTAAAAAACAAATACCTGCCTCTTTTACTTCTTTAGCCAAGGGGGCTTCTTCATTTTTAAATACATAGCCCAATTGCTCCATCACATTCGAAGCCCCACTTACACTTGAAGCGCCATAATTACCATGCTTCACTACTTTCTGTCCCGCCCCTGCAACTATAAAACAAGCAAGTGTAGAAATGTTAAATGTGTCTTTCCCATCACCGCCTGTTCCTACTATATCAATAGCATCGTCTACCCCTAAATTCACTTTCACTGCTAAAGAAAGCAAGGCATCTCTAAAACCCATTAATTCCTCAATGGTAATACTGCGCATTAAGTAAACCGTCACAAAGGAAGTTATTTCATGTTCATTGTACTTGCCTTGAGAAATTTCCACTAGTACATCCCTAGCCTGCTCTCTGGTCAAGGTCTTATGCTCAAATAAATATTGTAATAATTTTTTCATACTTATTTTTTTAACCAATTTTTTATAATGGTAGCGCCCATAGGTGTTAACACACTTTCTGGATGGTATTGCACCCCTTTCACATCATATTTTTTATGTTCTAAGGACATAATAAAACCTTGATCGTCTTTAGAAGTCACTACTAAATCGGCTGGGAAATTATTTTCATCTACCACCCAACTATGATAACGACCCACATTAAATGTAGTAGGCATTCCTTCAAATAAACTAGATGCAGTAGTAATATGCACAGGTGTTGCTACACCATGATACACTTTACTTAAATTAGTTAGCTTCCCTCCAAAATTTTCTCCAATAGCTTGCTGACCCAAACAGACACCGAAAATAGATTTACTAGCTGCATATTCTTTTAAAAGCGGTAATAACAAACCAGACTCCGATGGCAAACCCGGACCAGGTGATAATAAAATTTTATCAAAGGCTTTTATATCCTCTAAAGCAATCTCATTATTTCTATGTACTTCCAAAGTAGCCATGGGTGCTATTTCCCTGATCAATTGTACTAGGTTGTAGGTAAAGGAATCGTAATTATCAAAAACCAATATTTTCATTTTCACTTATTTCTATGTTCAATAATAATAGTTCTATATCTATATTTATATTTCTATATTCAAAAATTAGCCATGTATTTTTTCTGCTAAAACAATGGCTGTTTTTAAGGCGTTCAATTTATTATTTACTTCCTGCAATTCATTTTCTGGCACACTGGCAGCTACCACACCTGCCCCTGCTTGATAAGTAAGTGTATTATGCTTACTTAAAAAAGAACGAATCATAATGGCTTGGTTGCAAGAACCATCAAAACCCAGAAAACCAATACAACCGCCATAATAAGAACGTTTAGTAGGTTCAATAGCATCAATTAATTGCATGGCTTTAAACTTAGGCGCACCACTTAAGGTACCCGCAGGAAAAGTTTTTGAAACTAATTGCAAAGGATTAGCATTTTTTGCCACTACCCCCTCTACTTCACTTACTAAATGAATCACATGACTATAATAATGCACCTGACGATATTGTTTCACTTTTACTTCAGTACAAACACGGCTTAAATCGTTTCTAGCTAAATCCACTAACATTACATGCTCCGCATTTTCTTTAGGATCGTCTAATAATTGCTGTGTCATAGCTGCATCTTTTATCTCATCGCCTGTTCTTTTAAAAGTACCTGCAATAGGATGCACAATGGCCTTTCCGTTTTTAATAATAATTTGCGCTTCTGGAGAAGAACCCATTAATTTATAATCGCCGTAATCAAAGAAGAATAAATAAGGAGAAGGATTAATATTTCGAAGCGTTCTGTAAACGTTAAATTCATCGCCTTGGAAGCTTTGCTGGAACCTTCTACTTAATACAATTTGAAATACGTCGCCACGCATACAATGCTGAATGCCTTTTTTCACCGCTTCACGGTACTGCTCGTCAGTTAAATTAGAACTTTCTTCTCCTTTCATCGAGAAAGGATATTGAGGTAGGTCCTTACTTTTAATATAAGATACCAGTGCATTGTAATCGGAAGCAATACCTGCTATTTTATTTTCACAAATAAATATTTCATCTTTAAAATGATTAAAGGCAATCACATATTGATATAAACGATAACGCATTAAAGGAATAATAGGATCTCCTTTTTTAAATTCAATAGTATCAAAAAAAGGAATAGCATCATAGGCTGTATAACCATATAAGCCTTGTGCAAAAGATGCTTCCTTCTCCCCTGCTCCTTTCATTTCATAATGTTGCATATAGGCCCAAATACGATCGGGTGCGGCATGTACATTTTTAATGGTTTCTTTCTCCGGCTCTTGGTTAGGATATTTATATTCAATTTCATTTAAAGAAGAAATTTCAATACCTCCAATAGCATTCACCCCAATAAAAGAATAACTATTTTCAGCAGCATGAGAATCGGTGCTTTCTAATAAAATAGTATCCCTATATCTATCTCTCAAACGTAGATAAATACCTACGGGTGTGAAAGTGTCTGCCAACATTTTAGTGACAGTGGTCTCAATCATCAATTTTTGCATATTCCTTCGGTCATTCGTTAAAAAAACAAACCCCAACATTGCTGTTAGGGTTCATGTATAATTTGACAATATAGTTATGTCACTACAATACCCTAACGGATTTTGTATGCCACCACCATATATTGTTTGTTTGTTTCATTCTATTGCAAATCTAAGACAATGTGTATTTTCTACCAAAAAAACCTATACGCCAGGCTACCACCTGTTAGGACCTATAAAACCCCCTTGGTACTAGGCAGTTGATTGCTATGGGGGTCGCGGTGAACGGCCATTTTAATGGCTTTAGCGAAGGCCTTAAAGATGGCCTCAATTTTATGGTGCTCATTCTCCCCTTGGCAGCTAATATTCAAATTGCATTTAGCAGCGTCGCTGAAAGACTTAAAGAAGTGGAAGAACATTTCAGTAGGCATTTCTCCTACTTTCTCACGGCTAAATTTTGCGTCCCAAACAATCCAATTACGGCCTCCAAAATCTATTAATACTTTTGCTTCTGCCTCATCCATAGGAAGGGCAAAACCATAACGCTCCATGCCTCTTTTATCCGTTAAACCTTTTGCAAAGGCTTCCCCTAAGGCCAAACCAACATCTTCAATGGTATGGTGTTCATCAATATGTAAATCGCCATCGCAATGAATATTTAAATCAATGGAACCATGTCTTGCTATTTGCTCTAACATATGATCAAAAAATCCAAGTCCAGTATGAATGCTGGCCTTACCTGTGCCATCTAAGTTTAAGGATACTTTAATTTTAGTCTCTTTCGTATTTCTTTCGTGTTCTACATGTCGAAGTCCTAGTTTCAAAAAAGAATATATTTCATCCCAACTAGATGTTTCAAAAGCAATGGTTTCTCTTAATGCTAATTCTTGTTCTGCACTAAGCTCATGATTACCCGATTTTAAGTAAATGGCCTTACATCCTAAGTTTTTAGCAAGGGTAATATCGGACCATCTATCTCCAATCACAAATGATTGTTGTATATCGAATGAGTTGTTTCCCATTAAATGTTTTACAAGTGCCGTTCCAGGCTTACGGGTGGGCAAATTGTCTTTTTCAAAACTAGCATCGATATGTATTTCATCAAATACAAAACCTTCTTTGGCTAAAGTATCCAGCATTAATATTTGAAATGGTTCAAAATTTTCTTTTGGATAAGAAGCAGTACCTAAGCCATCTTGATTAGTGACCATTACTTTATAATAGCCCAGTTCTGCTGCTATTTTTTGTAAATTAGTAATAGCTCCTTTTACAAAACGCGTTTTGTCTACACTATCAATTTGATAATCCGATTTGGGTTCTTCCAAAACAACACCGTCTCTATCTATAAACAAAATGGGTCTCATATATTTTTACTTCTTTGCTGCTTTGTTTTTAAGCAAGGCTGCTTTTACTTGACTAATAGTTACCGCCCCTGCTTTATTCGACCAGCTAGCTCTAATATAAGTAAGCACATCGGCGATGGCGTCTTCTTTTAAATCGGGATTTGCTGTCATGGCATTATTATAATACATACCATCTAAGGCGACTCTTTCATCATATCCATTTCTAATGATCTTCACCAGTCTTGCTATATCTTTTCCATTCACATTGGTTGAACCATCTAAAGGAGGGTTCATATTCGGCACCCCGCCTCCATCTGATTGATGACAAACTAAACACCTGGTTTCGAATATTTTTTTCCCATTTATTTTGTTCTGTGCGTTTCCAGATTGCGCCATCCCTAAAAAGGAAATGAACACCGCAAGCTTGATAAACCCCTTGATTGAAAAATTAACCATACTTAATTACGCTTTATTTATTACGACTACTGTTTAAATATTATTTACTGTAACTAATTTTAAAAATAGATCCCTTGGTGTCATCACTTACATAAATAGAGCCATCGGGTCCTTGGGCTAAACCACAGGGTCTTGCTTTGGCCTTGCTGGTATTGGTAACTTTAGCTCCATTTTCTGTGCCTGCGAATCCGTTAGCAAAAATTTCCCATTCTCCTGTTGCTTTACCATTTTTAAAAGGAATGAAGGCAACAAAAAAACCTTCTTGAGGAAGCGGTGATCTGTTCCATGATCCATGAAAACTAATAAAGGCTCCGTTCTTATATTTTGCTGGAAATTGATTGCCTGTGTAGAACAATACAGCCATTGGTGCCATATGCGCCGGGAAAGCTACTGCGGGATCTTTGAATTCACTAGATCCTTCTTTCATACCATCTCCTCCATATTCTGGAGAAACTATTTTTTTATGTTGGCTAGGATCATAATAAACATAAGGCCAGCCTGCATTATCACCTTCATTAATGGCATAAAAAGTTTCAGCAGGTAATTCTGCATTTTGCGCATCGGTATATAAATTAGGATAAAAACTATTTAATTGATCGCGGCCATGTTGTGCAACATATAATTGATTGGTTTCATTATTCCAATCTAAACCAACTACATTACGAAGTCCAGTAGCATAACGCTTACCATCTTTATAAGTTTGATTTTCTTTAGTACCATCAAATTTCCAAATACCACCAGCAGAATCTAAAATATTACAAGGCACTCTACCTTGAGATCCCGCTTTACGATCTTCTACTTGACAAGCATTTGAATAGGCTCCAATGTTTACATAAATATTATTGCCTTTATCAAAAGTAATTGACTTTGAATTGTGTTGTCTTCTGTCAAGCAATCCACTCACAATAGTTTGCGGTGTCAATGGATTTACTACTTCGTCTTTACTATTTAATTCATATTTAAAAATGGCTTCATTAGAACTAGCATATAAACTATTTCCTTTTACATAAATACCTGTTCCACCATATTTAGCCCAACCATTCATTTTATCGGCTACTCCATCATTATTGGCATCTTCTAATCTTACAATAGAATTACCCTCTTTATTAGGATTGTTTAATTTTGCAAAAACAACGCCCGATTTTGTAATAGCAATATGTCTTGCAGTTCCAATATTATTAGCATACAAACTTGCTTTAAAACCGGTTGGCAAAGTTAAACCTGCATTTTCTTGTGCTATAACATTCATGCAAAAAGCAAAAATGGCCATACTTAGTAATTGAATCTGTTTTTTCATATTAAATTTTATTTTAAAATTAGTTGAGTGTGTAAATTAAGAAAATAAACTTAAACAGCCCCATTAGGGAAACTTAAATCTATCCACGCTGCCATCGCATCTACCAATTGTGTATTTTCTTGCTCATTCCCTACGGTAATTCTTAAACTATCAGCACAATTTTCCAAGCTAGACCTATCTCTTACCACTATACCCTTGGTTAATAAATACTGATACAACCCCCTTGCATTAGGAATTTTTACCAATAAGAAATTGGTGTCTGAAGGGTATACTTTTTCTACATAGGGCATGCTTTCAATTACGGCTGAAAGAGCTATACGCATATCTACCAAATGCATAATCATATCATTCACTTGACCTACTTCTTCTAATGCAGTCAAGGCTAATTCTTGAGTAACTATATTAATATTATAAGGCGCTTTTACTTTATTCATATAAGCAACAATCTCTTTACTTGCAAAAGCCATACCCAATCTTATACCTGCAAGCCCCCATGCTTTACTTAAAGTTTGAAGTACAACTAAATTGGGATAATCAATTAGGGACTGCGCAAAAGATTTTTGTTTAGAAAAATTAATGTACGCTTCATCAACCACCACTAGTCCATTGAAATGATTTAAAATAGTTTCAATATCTATGCTGTCTAATGAATTACCAGTGGGGTTATTGGGAGAACAAATCCAAATTATTTTAGTATTGTCATTTACCAACTGTTCTATATGAGCCACATTTAATTGATAATTAGGAAGTAAAGGAGCCGATTGAATGTTAATATTATTAATATTTGCATTCACTTCATACATAGGATAAGTAGGAGGACAAATAATAATATTGTCTTTACCAGGAACACAAAATGTACGAAATAAAATATCGATACATTCATCGCTGCCATTACCTAAAAATATTTGTACGGCTTCTATTTGTTTAATAAAGGCCAATTTTTCTTTTAGCTTTTTTTGATAAGGATCGGGATAACGATTATACCATTTAGTAGTAGGTGATCCCAAACTATTTTCATTGGCATCTAATAATACATTGGCCTCTCCAGTATATTCATCCTTGGCGGAAGAATAGGCTTTTAAAGTTTCAATATTAGGTCTGACTATTTTTTTAATATCGAATTGCATAAACTTATATTTTAGATTTTATCCAATCCATTCTTAATTCGACTGCCTTACTATGTGCCTGCAAACCTTCTGCTGTAGCCATTTCAATTACAGTAGGCGCAATATTTTCAAGCCCTCTTTCTGTTAATTGTTGAAAGGTAATTTTCTTTACAAAGCTATCCATACTTACTCCGCTATAGGCTTTCGCAAATCCATTGGTGGGTAGTGTATGATTGGTGCCACTTGCATAGTCACCAACCGATTCTGGAGAAAAGTTACCAATAAAAATAGAACCCGCATTTATAATTTTTTCTGCTACTTGTGCGGCATTATTAATTGATAATATAAGATGCTCTGGCGCGTATTCATTAATGATAGCAATTGCATCCTCCAAATTCGAAAGCACAATAGCCTTAGAATTTTCAAGGGCCTTTTTAGCTAAATCTTTTCTAGGTAGTAAAGTCAATTGCATTTCTATTTCTTTTTGAACTTCTTCCACTAATTCAATAGTGCTTGCAATGAATAATACTTGACTATCGGCACCATGCTCTGCTTGTGATAATAAATCGGCAGCTACAAAGGAAGCAATACTAGTTTCATCGGCGTATACACATACTTCACTGGGACCTGCTGGCATATCAATGGCCACTCCTTCTTGTTGAATTATTTGTTTAGCAGCCGTTACATACTGATTACCTGGACCAAATATTTTATGCACTTTAGGTACTGATTTTGTTCCATAAGCAAGCGCTCCAATGGCTTGCACTCCGCCAATAGTAAATATAGAACTTACACCCACCAAAGAAGCAGCATATATAATGGCAGGATCAATTTCTCCTTTTTCATTCGGAGGTGTACATAAAATTATTTCTTTACATCCTGCTAATTTTGCAGGAATACCTAACATTAAAACTGTTGAAAATAAAGGAGCAGAACCACCAGGTATATATATTCCTACTTTTTCAATGCCCACTGCTTTTCTCCAACACCAAACACCAGGCATCGTTTCAATTCTTTCTTCTTTTTGGATTTGCGCTTGATGAAATACTTCAATATTTACTTTAGCTAATTGAATAGCCGTTTTTAAACTTGGCGTTAATGCCTTTTCAGCAGCTTCCAACGCCAAGCCACTCAATTTAAAATTGCTTAAAGCTACTTTATCAAAGGCAAGCGTATACTCCGCAACAGCAGCGTCTCCTCTTTGCTTCACAGCTAATAATATTTCTCTCACCTTGGCCTGCAAAGGAGTCGAATCATATTCAGGCCTTGCCAATAAACTTGGCCAATCCTGCGACTTAGGTTCTTTCAATACTTGAATCATTACAATATCATTTTTTCAATAGGCACTACCAATATTCCTTCAGCACCTGCCAATTTTAATTGTTCAATAATTTCCCAAAAATCACTTTCATCAATGACACTATGCACACTGCTCCAACCTGGTGTTGCTAGTGCCACTACTGTAGGGCTTTTCATACCTGGTAATAAAGAAATAATTTTTTCTAAATTATTATTCGGAGCATTTAATAAAACATATTTATTACGCTTTGCTTTTTTAACCGACTCCACCCTAAATAATAATTTTTGCAAAATAGCTTCCGCTTCAGGCGCTAAGGCTTTTCTTTTAATAAGTACCGCTTGAGAATCTAAAATAGTTTCTGCTTCTTTTAATCCATTCATAAATAATGTAGAACCACTACTTACTAAATCACAAATAATATCAGCAAGTCCAATACCAGGTGCAATTTCCACACTACCACTAATTTCATGAATCTCAGCTTTAATGCCATGCTTGTCTAAATACCCTTGCACTAAAACCGGATAGCTAGTGGCAATTTTCTTACCTGTTAAATAACTAGGGCCTGTAAAATTTTCGTTTTTTCTTACTGCAAAACTAAGTCTGCATTTTCCAAAACCTAAACTATAAGCCACTTCTACTTTTTTAGCTTTTTCATACACCACATTCTCTCCCACAAATCCAATATCGGCAACACCATCTTCTACATATTGAGGAATATCGTCATCTCTTAAGAAAAATAATTCAAGCGGAAAATTGGTGGCTTCTGCTTTTAATTTATTCACGCCATTGCCTATATCAATGCCCGCTTCTTTTAATAAACGCATGGAGTCGTCGTGTAGTCGACCCGATTTCTGTATGGCTAATTTTAAACGCATATTATTTATATTATATATTTTACTTCACTGACTATAAACTAAAAGGGCTTACTTGTTAGTAAGCCCTTTGGTTAAATATAGTTACATACCTACACCCATAGCTTACCCATTGGATAGCAAATGCAAATGATGTGTATGGTTGTTTAATGTCATGGTGCAAATTTACAACCCTTTTAGAAATTACCCAACAAAAAAGAAATATTTTGACTAATTTGCTAGCACAAATTTCAATAATTCACTACTAACCATTGTTTTTATGCGCATTCTACCCCTAACTATGATATTAACCGTTCTTTCTTTGTCCTTTTGTGCTCAGAAAGAAGCGCCAGCTCCTGCTCCTGTAGTGGTTACGCCTACAACACCCACTACTCCTACCACGCCCACAACCCCAACGGATACAGCAAAGAAATTGGTATGGTCGGATGAGTTTGATAAAGGAACTTTACCAGATACTACCAAGTGGGCTTATAATATAGGTACCGGTTCGAATGGATGGGGCAATAATGAGTCTGAGTATTATACTAAGGATTCTACCAATGCAAGAATTGAAAATGGTAGCTTAATTATAGAAGCAAGAAAAGAAAGTAAAGGAGGTAAGAATTATACATCTGCAAGACTGCTTACCCAAGGAAAAGCTTCTTGGACTTATGGAAGATTAGAAATAAGAGCTAAGCTTCCTAAAGGCATAGGATCATGGCCTGCTATTTGGATGTTAGGTAGCAATTTTGAAGGACCTGGTGCGGTGGGTTGGCCTGCATGCGGCGAAATAGATATAATGGAACATACAGGAAAAGAATTAGGTGCCATAAGTTTTTCAGCGCATTCTAAATTATTGAATTGGACCTTAGGTACTCAAAAAACCTATAAAACCAATATTGATAATGTGGATGCCTTTCATGTATATAGTATTGATTGGACCAAGGATATGATTAAGTTTTATGTAGATGGCGTATTATATTATAATGTACCCAATGATGGAAGAGGTGTAGACGCTTATCCATTTGTGGCTCCTCAATTTTTACTTTTAAATTTAGCAGTGGGTGGGAATTTTGCAGGCAATACAGTAGACGATAGCATCTTCCCTATTAGAATGGAAGTAGACTACGTTAGAGTGTATCAATAAAATTGAAACTAAAAATATAAAATGATTCAGCGCAAGCAATTACATATAATAGACCAGTCAAAAAAGATAGTTTTTATTTTTATTTTTTTAACAGTTGCTATTATTACAATTGCTCAAACCACAATACCCAACACTAATGCAATAAGTCCTAATTTATTAGTAGGCACTTATACCAAAAAAGGAAGTAAAGGTATTTATGTATTATCATTTGATACCGCCACAGGCAAGGCTACTGAAATAAGTCATACAGAGGCTGCCATCAATCCTTCTTTTTTAACAATCACAAAAGACCATCAACAGATATATGCAGTAAATGAGGCGAGTGAAGGTCAAGTAAGCGTTTACACATTCCAAGACAATAAATTAAATTTAATACAAGAAAAAACTAGCAAAGGCGCCGATCCATGCTATATCACATTAAGCCCCGATCAAACAAATTTATTGGTGGCCAATTATACTGGAGGAAGTATTACCAGCTATCACCGCTTCGCCGATGGACGTTTATCCAATCCTCAACAATTTATTCAACACAGTGGTAGTAGTGTTAATACAGTAAAGCAAGAAAAAGCACATGTGCATGGCGTATTCTTTTCTCCCGATGGGAAATATGTATTAACACCCGATTTAGGTATGGACGAAGTTTCAATTTATCCTTATCAAATAAAAAATGGTCCTCCGCTTCAAATACAGAAAGCAACTAGTATACAATCAAGCCCAGGTAGCGGACCCAGACATTTATGTTTTTCAAATAATGGAAAATACCTGTATGTGATTGAAGAGCTTACAGGAAGCATTAGTGTGTATAGTTTTACGAAAGGAGCAGTTAGTTTTTTACAAAAAGTATATTTACATCCAAGTAACTTTAAGGGAACAGCAGGTAGCGCCGATATTCATTTATCGCCCGACGGACTTTTTTTATACGCAACTAATAGAGCTAATGAAAACAATATTGTTTCATTTAAAGTACTCCTCAATGGAAAACTAGAAGAGAAAAGTATACAATATTATGGTACGGAAGGAAAAGCGCCTCGCAATTTCACCATTAATAAAGATGGTAATTGGTTACTGGTTGCCAATCAAGATTCAGATAATATAATTGCCTTTAGAAGAAATATTCAAACTGGCGCATTAAGTTCTACAGGCACTACTATTAAATTATCAATGCCTGTTTGTTTGTTGTTTTATTAATGTTGCTCAAACCATACTGGTTTATCTGCTTCCCCATCTGCATTATAATTAATAAATAATTCTTCCCCTTTTTTAATATCTCTTGTAGTAATGATGGTCATGGTTTCGAATTCAAAATCCATATCATACCTACAATTGGCTTGAATGGCATGATTATATATAGATACATATCCTAAAGCCACTGCTGCACTTTTATCATCATCTCCCCATTCAAAAATATAATCATATAATAATGTTTCTTCCAATTTCAATCTCTGTGATGGATCAAAAACAATGACAGGCGCTATTTCAATGGTAGTGCCCTTCGCAATGGCTTGGGTAGTAAATACACCACGACCCCTGCTGGGCGATGGGGCAATGGTTAGAAATGGAAGAATCATACTATAAATATAAGGCATACTTTAGTATTTTTCTTAACTTGCACCCATGTCAGTTGAATTGGAAATACCAGAAATTAATTTATCGGAAGTTTTCTTGGACATTTTGTCCAAGGGAGACATGCATCTATTAAGAGAATTTCTAGATGAACAAAATATTAGCGATGTAGTGGAATTAGTGAATGATTTCCCCGAAAAAGAGGCTACTATTATTGACAACATGACTGTGCACAGAGCTGTAAGTGTATTTAAGATTTTGGACATTAATCAGCAGAAAGACATTATTAAAGAATTGCCTGCACGTAAAACGGCTAAGATATTAAATGAACTTCCTCCAGATGACCGTACCGACTTCCTAGAAGAATTACCTAAGGCCGCCATTCGCGATCTAATAAAATTATTAGACCCAGAAGAAAGAAAAATTACTTTATCACTTTTAGGCTACCCAGAGGATAGTGTGGGTCGTTTGATGACACCCGATTATGTATATGTATACGCTCACTACACAGTAGCAGAAGTGTTAAATAATATTCGTAAGTATGGAAAAAAATACGAGACCATTGATGTAATATATATTATTGACGAGAATGGATGCTTGGTGGATGACATTCGTATTCGCGATGTACTTATTGAACAACCAGATGCTATTATTAAAGATATTATTGATGGCCGTTATGTTGCATTAAATGTATATGAAGACCAGGAGCATGCTAGTCAGGTATTTAAAATGAATAACCGTACCGCCTTGCCGGTTGTGGATGACAACGATGTATTATTAGGAATTGTAACTATTGATGATATCTTATGGGTAACCAATGAAGAGTTTAGCGAGGATATGCAAAAAATGGGAGGTACCGAAGCCTTGAATGAACCTTATTTAGATATTTCTTTGTCAAAACTTTTTAAGAAAAGAATTACCTGGTTGGTTATTTTATTTATAGGAGAAATGTTTACTGCCACTGCCATGGGCTATTTTGAAGGCGAGATACAAAAAGCAGTTGTGTTAGCATTATTCATTCCACTCATTTTATCAAGTGGGGGTAACTCTGGTTCACAAGCTTCTACCCTTATTATACAAGCTATGTCCATTGGAGAAATAACCATCGAAGATTGGTGGAGAATTCTAAGAAGAGAGCTTTCTAGTGGATTGATGTTAGGTTCTGTATTAGGATTGATAGGATTTTTTAGAATTATGATTTGGCATTTTATGAAGCCAGGTTATTATGGTTTACATCCCATATTGGTAGCTATTACCATTGGTTTTACTTTACTAGGTGTTGTGATTTGGGGTACGATAGCAGGTTCTATGTTACCCATTGTACTTAAAAAATTAGGCGCTGACCCTGCTGCTTCTTCTGCTCCATTTGTAGCTACTCTTGTAGATGTTACTGCATTAGTTATTTATTTCTCTGTGGCATTACTTATCTTAAAAGGAACCTTACTTTAGTCTCCCACTCTTCTTTTAATATACTTAGCACAATGGAATCTCTTCTCTTTCCATTCGGCATAGGTAAATGATTTCTTAATACCCCTTCCACTGTACAACCAATTTTTTGCATAGCAGCAATACTTCTTTTATTAGTATTGTCGGCTCTAAACTCTACTCTTTCAAAATTCATTTGATCAAAAGCAAATTGCAATAATAAAAATTTACAATTCTCATTTAGCTTAGTTCCCCAACATTTTTTACTATACCAGGTATAGCCAATTTGTGTTGTTTGGAAAGCGAGTTGCATATCATAAAACCTAGTGCAGCCCACATAGTCATTCAACTTCTTATCAAAGACTATAAATGCATAGGATGTTTTGTTTTCTCTTGCCTCTATGGCTGCTTGAATGTATTTTTCTAAGTCTTTTATATTAGTTATGGCTACTAATGAATACTGCCATAAATCGGGTTCTTCGTTTACATAATGCGCTAGTAATGAGCGGTCCGAAAGCATTAGCGGTCTTAATAACACACGTTCATTTTCTAAAATAATTTCCTTTGTAAAGTCAAAAGGTTTCAAAGCTAACATCCATTCAATATTTAAAGTCTAATTTCGCATAAATTTTGAATAAATAACTAAATAAATAATTTATGTGTGGCATTGTAGGATATATTGGCAAAAGTGAAGCTTACCCTATTGTAATCAAAGGTTTAAGACGATTAGAATACCGTGGTTATGATAGTGCAGGTGTAGCCATTATTCAAGATGGTAAATTACAAATACATAAGAAAAAAGGGAAGGTGGCTGAATTAGAGGAAGCAGTGCTTGGAAAAAACATGCATTCACATATTGCCATTGGCCATACGCGTTGGGCTACCCATGGCGAACCTTCGGACAGAAATGCGCATCCGCATTTATCTAACAATGGTCGCTTAGCCATGATACACAATGGAATTATTGAAAACTATGCGCCCATTAAAAAAGAATTAATCTCAAAGGGCTATACATTTAAAAGTGATACCGATACCGAAGTCTTATTAAATTTTATTCAAGACATTCAAGACAATAATAAATGCGATTTAGAAGAAGCCTTAAGAATTGCTTTAAAAAGAATTGTGGGCGCTTACTGTATTTTATTAATTGACCAGGACGATCCTGAGACCATAATTGCAGCGCGTAAAGGAAGTCCACTAGTGATAGGCATTGGCAAAGATGCACATTATTTAGCTAGCGACGCCTCTCCTATTATCGAATACACCAAAGAGGTGGTGTATGTAAATGACTATGAAATTGCGATTGTAAGAAAAGACGAATTAATCTTAAAAAATTTAGGCAATGAAAAGCAAACTCCTTTCATTCAAAAACTAGATATGGAATTAGCAGCTATTGAAAAAGGCGGCTACGAGCATTTTATGTTGAAAGAAATTTTCGAACAGCCCGATACTATTTATGATTGTTTAAGAGGAAGACTATTACATGAACAATTAGAAATTGTAATGGCTGGAGTAGATAATAATATAGAAGCATTGACCAAGGCCTCTCGTATTATAATTGTTGCCTGTGGCACTAGTTGGCATGCAGGTTTGTATGCAGAATATTTAATAGAAGAGCTATGTCGCATACCTGTTGAAGTAGAATACGCTTCTGAATTTAGATACCGCAATCCGGTAATACATGCAGGCGATGTTATTATTGCTATTTCTCAAAGTGGAGAAACCGCAGACACACTGGTGGCTTTAGAAAGTGCTAAAGAAAAAGGAGCCTTTATATTCGGTATTGTAAATGCAGTGGGAAGTAGTATTGCTAGGTTAAGTAATGCTGGCGCCTATACACATGCAGGCCCTGAAATTGGAGTAGCTAGTACGAAAGCCTTTACCGGACAATTAACCGTGCTTGCCATGATGGCACTTAAAATGGCTAAAGCTAAAGCAAGTATTACGGAAGAAAGATATGTGCATTTAGTAAATGAATTAGCATCGGTTCCTGAAAAAGTAAAAGAGATATTAGCTAACACTTCTGTCATAGAAAAAATTGCCCTGAAATTTAAAGACGCTAAAGACTTTTTATATTTAGGTAGAGGCTATAATTTTCCAATAGCATTAGAAGGTGCTTTAAAATTAAAAGAGATTACCTATATCCATGCAGAAGGCTATCCTGCAGCAGAAATGAAACATGGACCTATAGCCTTAGTAGATGAAACCTTGCCCGTCGTTTTTGTTGCCACCAAGGATATGTACTATGATAAAGTAGTATCCAATATTCAAGAAATTAAAGCCAGAAAAGGACAAATTATTGCAGTGGCTAGTGTAGGGGATTTGGTATTACCTACTATGTCAGACAATATTATGTTTGTTCCTGAAATAGATGAAGTTATTGCTCCCTTATTAAGTGTTATACCTATGCAACTACTAAGTTATTATGTAGGTATTGCTAAAGGTATTGATGTTGATAAGCCTCGTAATCTTGCCAAAAGTGTAACCGTGGAGTAATTGCACTACCTTGCAGTCTATTATGAACACGAATTTTCAAACCCTAGGTCTTATAGAGCCCTTATTAAAGGCCATTCAGGAAGAAGGTTATACCACCCCCACTCCTATTCAAGCAGAATCTATACCTATTGTTTTACAAGGCAAGGACTTATTGGGTTGTGCCCAAACAGGTACCGGTAAAACGGCTGCTTTCACCCTCCCTATTTTACAGTTATTAGTTAAAAACAGAACCGCGGAGAGAAGAAAAAAAATTAGAAGTTTAATTGTTACCCCTACTAGAGAATTAGCCATACAAATTGGAGAAAGCTTTAACGCTTATGGAAGACATACAGGTTTAAATTGTACTGTTATTTTTGGAGGTGTTGGACAAGGCCCACAAGTAACTGCATTAAGAAATGGAGTAGATGTAGTCATTGCTACTCCAGGAAGATTACTAGACTTAATGAACCAAGGACATTTAAATATTAGAGAAGTAGAAATATTTGTATTGGACGAAGCAGATAGAATGTTGGATATGGGATTTGTGCATGATGTGAAAAAATTATTAGCCGTACTTCCTAAAAAAAGACAATCACTTTTCTTCTCTGCGACCATGCCTCCTGAAATTGTAAGTTTAGCCAATACTATTTTATTTCATCCACTGAAAGTAAGTGTGACTCCTGTTTCCTCTACAGTTGATATAATTGAGCAATCGGTTTACTTTGTAGATAAAGTAAATAAAAATGCATTACTTATTGAAATTCTAAAAAACACAGCTATTAAAACAGCCTTGGTTTTTACAAGAACAAAACATGGTGCAGACAAGGTAGTAAACCTACTATTGAAAAATAATATTAAGGCCGAAGCTATTCATGGTAATAAAGCACAAAATGCTAGACAAAGAGCTTTAACAAATTTTAAAGCACAAACTACTCGCGTACTCGTAGCCACCGATATTGCAGCAAGAGGCATTGATGTAGATGAACTAGCCTATGTAGTGAATTATGAAATTCCGAATATTCCAGAAACCTATGTGCACCGTATTGGAAGAACAGGTCGTGCTGGCGCGAATGGAACAGCCATTTCTTTCTGCGATGCAGAAGAAAGGGCCTTTTTAAAAGACATCGAAAAGTTAATTGCTAAAAAGATCCCTGTTATAGAGAATCACCCCTTCCCTATGACCAACTTTAATCCTATTAAAGAGGCCAAACAGCAAGGAAGAGGCAATTCAGGACATGCTAGGTCTAAGGCTATGGCAAATGGTGGGCAAAAAAGACATTTTAGTCGCCCAAAACCAAGTAGGTAATATTATCTTTGATGCAATTAAAAAACTAATTTATGCGCATCCTATTTACAAGCTTACTTTTATCATTTGGCATTTTCGTATCTGCTCAAGATACCTCTATTCAAAAAAAAGATTTAATTAGTGCCTCTAAAATATTTGACCTAAGTTTTACCACTAAGGAAATAGATACTTTATATTCTGATGTGGTAGACAATTTAGCTAACTACAAGGCAATGCATAATTTGTCTTTGCCAAATAGTGTACCCTTAAGTATGTGGCAAACACCGGTTGTTCCTGGTATGCGTTTTAACAAAGTTCAAAACCCCATTGCTTGGAAATTAGACAACACTGTACAACTACCCGCTAATAAAAATGATTTAGCATTTTACACCATTGAACAATTAGCTTCTTTAATTAAAAATAAAAAAATAAGTTCCTTAGCGCTTACTCAATTTTTTATTGAGCGTATTAAAAAATGGGGCGATACTTTGCAATGTGTAATTAGTTTGCAAGAAGAGATTGCCTATGCGCAAGCTAAAAAAGCAGATGCAGAATTAGCGCAAGGAAAATACAGAGGCTTACTTCATGGTATACCTTATGGCCTAAAGGATTTATTCGCTGTAAAAGGTACCAAGACAACTTGGGGAGCAGCGCCTTATCAAAATCAAACCATTGACGAAGATGCATTTGTATATACTAAACTAAGAGATGCAGGTGCAGTAATGGTAGCTAAATTTACTTTAGGTGCATTAGCCATGGGCGATTATTGGTTTGGTGGAAGAACAAAAAATCCATGGAATTTAAAATATGGATCCTCTGGTTCTTCTGCAGGTTCAACTTCTGCAACAGTGGCAGGCTTGGTGCCCTTTGCTATTGGTACGGAAACATGGGGAAGTATAGTTTCTCCATCTACTACTTGCGGTGCTACTGGCTTAAGACCCACCTTTGGTAGCGTAAGCCGTTCAGGCGCTATGGCATTAAGTTATAGCTTAGACAAAGTAGGACCTATATGCCGTTCTGCTGTAGACGCTGCTATTGTATTTAATTATATTCATGGAACAGATGGCAAAGATGGGAGCGCTGTAAATATGCCATTTAATTACACTCCCAACAAAGACATTAAAAAATTAAAAATTGCATACGCTAAAAATTATTTTGATAAAATAAAAGATACTTCTAGAAATGAATTTAAAGTATTAGAAGAATTTAAAAAATTAGGCGTACAATTAATTCCAGTGAATTTTCCAGACAGTGGCGTATATAATTTCAATATCATGGATGTAGTTATTGGTGCTGAATGTGCTGCACAGTTTGACGAAATGACAAGATTAAATATTGACGATATACTTACAAGACAAACTAAAAGCGATTGGCCCAACTCCTTTAGAACAAATCGATTTATACCTGCCGTAGAATATATTAATGCACAAAGACATCGCTACACACTTATGCAAAAGGTAAATGAAGTCATGCAGCAGTATGATGTTATTATTTGTCCTTCAAGAGGTGATGGGAATCAATCGGCTATTACCAATTTAACAGGCAACCCTGTAGTATGCGTACCTACTGGCTTTGACAAGAAGTCAAATTTACCTACCGGTATTAGTTTTGTAGGCAATTTATATGATGAAGCCACTATTTTATCCATTGCACAGGCCTATCAAAAAGCAACGAATTGGGACGAAGCACATCCTGCACTTTTTAAATAAACCGTTCTCAAGAACTAAACAGTATAAATGAACAATATCAAGAAAATGCCCGTGAACCAATTGGGCTATGGTTTTATAAAAGAAGTTCCGAAGGGAAAGGATGAATACTATTTACGCAATCAGCAAAATAGAAGTGGAATAAAATACCGCCGTCTAACAGCTTTAGAAATTGAGCAGTTAGTGCGTAACAGAAATTCAAGCGATAACTGGAACGATATTTTAGTCGCCGATTCCTTTAGCCCAGAGCTTGTAAAAAATTGTTCCTTCTTTGGTTTAGTAAGAATTGGAAAATTAGAAGCCAATTGTTTAATTTTTAGTGACTTAGTGGTACCTGTAGGCATTTACAATTCAACCATTATTAGTTGTGATCTAGGAAATAATGTAGCCATTCATAATGTGAACTATATGTCGCATTATATTATTGGCAACGATGTTATTATTACCAATGTGAACGAGATAGTCACTACCAACCACTCTAAATTTGGAAATGGTATTATTAAAAAAGGAGAAGAGGAGTCGGTAAGAATATGGATGGAGATATGTAATGAGAATACGGGTAGAAAGGTGATGCCTTTTAATGGCATGACTGCTGGCGACGCTTATTTATGGACACGCAATAGACAGGATACTATTTTACAAAAAAAGTTTAAAGAATTAACTGAAAAACGTTTTGATAATAAATTAGGTTACTATGGAAAAGTAGGTGACCGCACAGTGATAAAAAATTGCAAGATTATCAAAGATGTTTGGATAGGTTCTGACGCCTATTTAAAAGGGGCTAATAAAATTAAAAATGTCACCATTAACTCTTCGCCTGAAGCAAGAACGCAAATTGGTGAAGGCTGTGAACTAGTGAATGGTATCATTGGTTTTGGTTGCAGAATATTCTATGGCATTAAGGCTGTTCGTTTTATTTTATCGGACCAGTCTCAATTAAAATATGGAGCTCGATTAATTAATTCTTTTTTAGGACCAAATGCCACCATTTCCTGTTGTGAAGTGCTGAACTCTTTAATTTTCCCAGCACATGAACAGCACCATAATAATTCTTTTTTATGCGCTGCCCTAGTTATGGGACAAAGTAATATTGCAGCAGGTGCTACCCTGGGCTCAAACCATAATAGTCGTGGTGCAGACGGAGAAGTGATTATGGGTAGAGGTTTTTGGCCAGGCCTTTGTGTAAGCGTAAAACATAATTCAATTTTTGCAAGCTTTGCTTTACTGAATAAGGGCGATTATAACTATGAATTAAATATTCCTCTTCCGTTTTCACTTATTAGCAATGATCCCTTAAAGGATGAATTAATTATAATGCCAGGCTATTGGTTTTTATATAATTTTTATGCATTAGCTAGAAATGCTTGGAAATACATAGATAGAGACAAGCGAACAGATAAGACCCCCATTTTTGAATACAATTATTTAGCACCAGATTCAGTCAATGAATTATTGAATGCTAGAAAAATAATAGCGGCTTCCGTGGCCAAGGCTTATTTAAATAGTACTAAGAAATCTAGAGACCTTAGCAATGATAAACTTATTGAATTAGGTGGCGCCTTACTTACTACTAAAACTAAAAAGGAAATAGACGCTTTATCTGTTTTTGCAGACGATATTGAAAACAGCAAACGTAAAACAAGATTAATCAAAACATACGAGGCCTACTCTATTTTTGAAAAAATGATATTCCTATATGGCATGGAGGCCTTAGTTGATATAATGAATAGCAAATTAACTGCGAAGAAAGGCGGACAAGGTGTTCTAGCCCATTTAAAAACATTAAAACCCAATACATCGGAATTAAATTGGGTAAATGTGGGAGGTCAACTCATACCTCAGAAATCAGTAAGCAGTTTACTCACTAAATTAAAATCGGGTGCCATAGACAGCTGGGATAAAGTACATCAATTTTATGAAGATACTTCAAGTACCTATTCCGCAAAAAAAAGAAACCACGCCTTAGTTGTACTAGAGTTAATCACTAAGAAGAAACTTTCAACAATTACGAATAAGCAATTGAATGCTTGGCTAGACAGCTACCTTGAAATAAAGACCGATATAACTTCACGCATAGAAAAAACAAGGGCCAAGGATTATAGCAACCCGTTTAGAAAGATGGTCTATGAAAATGAAGCAGAAATGATAGCCGTAGTAGGCGATTTAAAAGACAATGGTTTTATTAAAGAACAAAAAGAAGTACTCAAAAATATTAGCTTAAATATTGAAAACATTAAGAAGCAGTTGAAATAAAGAAGCTAGTTCATTAAGCTAATTCAATAAGTGTAATTTCTGGCAGAATGCCCACCCTGCCTGGGTATCCTAAAAATCCAAAACCTCTATTAACATACAATTGCTGGTCTTTATTGTCATAAATACCTGCCCATTGTTTATATACCCATTGTACGGGGCTCCATTTAAAATAAGGATTCTCTAGTCCAAACTGCATGCCATGGGTATGACCCGATAAGGTTAATTGAATATGTGAATACTTTGGAATTACTTCTGCTTCCCAATGGCTAGGATCGTGACTCATTAATATAACTATATCTTCCTTGCTCACGCCTTGCATGGCTAAATCCATTTTACCATACTTAGGAAAACGTGCTTTGGCACCCCAATTTTCAATACCTACTATTTTAATTTTTTCACCATTTTTTTCAATACTTATATTTTCATTCATAAGTAAGCGCCATCCTAAATTATGATGCACTTGTTTTAGTGCTTCTAAGTTTTGCTTTTTCTCTTCTGCCGTATCCCATTTTACATAATCTCCATAATCATGATTACCTAATGTACTATACACTCCATGTGGGGCTTTGATTTTTCCAAATACATCCATCCAGTCATGCATTTCTGTGGCACGGTCATTGACTAAGTCCCCTGTGAATAAAACTAAATCTGCATTTTGCTTTTCAATTAATTCAATGCCTTTTAAAACTGCGGCTTTGTCTTTTAAACTTCCACTATGTATATCACTAATATGAATTACTTTAAACCCTTTGAAGGCAAGCGGTAAACCTTTTAAAGCCAGTTTCTTTTTAATGAGTTTATAATTATACTTATTGCCAAACCCATACAAAAGCGACAAAAATAAAGTAGAAGATAAGCCCACTCCCATCCAACTTAAAAAAGTAGACCTAGGAATGCCCTTTTCCGTATTCATAAATTTTGCACCTGCAATGGATGCCGCCTGCCCCATTGTCCAAAAAGCCCCTCTTCTTAAATCATCCACTAAGAAAAACAAAACCATAAAAATTTGCGTAAGCACCCAACCTATGCCAATGGAAAAAATGTATTGCTTAAAATAAGGGTTCGAGATATAAGGAAATAGCAAGAAGGAACTAAGGCTCATTATACACAAAGCCCAGTATATTAGACCCACCGATGACTTAGTGCCATTAGAAGCCCCCTGAACTAAGGTCTTCAATACATGGTAGATGTAAAAGTCAATGAGAATCAATACAGTGATGAGAATAACTAGAAACAAGGGGTTGCGCATAATATAATTTAAAGCACAAAATTAAGGCCAAATTGTTAGCATTTATGCCTTATTTTTGGCAGAAATTAAGGATACCCAGTTTATGGCTAGAATAATAGGAATAGCGAATCAAAAAGGGGGCGTGGGTAAAACCACTTCCGCCATAAATATTGCGGCAAGTTTGGCCGTCCTGGAATACAGAACCTTATTAATTGATGCCGATCCTCAAGCAAATAGTACTACAGGTGTTGGATTTGATTTACATAATATTACCACCAGCTTATACGATGGTATGATTAACCAAACACCCCTTGCCGATATCATATTAAAATCGGAGATCCCTCATTTAGATGTGATCCCTTCTCATATTGATTTAGTAGGTGCTGAAATTGAATTAGTGAATTTGCCTAATAGAGAGAATGTATTAAAAGAATTAATTGCACCAATTGCCGATCAATACGATTTCATTCTTATAGACTGTTTACCTTCTTTAGGTTTAATAACAGTAAATGCATTGGTTGCTGCAGACAGTGTTATAGTTCCTGTACAATGTGAGTTTTTTGCATTAGAAGGTTTAGGCAAATTATTGAACACCATTAAAATTGTTCAAAGCAGATTAAATCCTGAATTACAAATTGAAGGTATTTTAATGACTATGTATGATGGAAGACTTCGTTTAAGTAATCAAGTGGTGAGTGAAGTAAGAAAGCATTTTGATGAAATGGTATTCTCTACCATTATTCATAGAAACACTCGTTTAAGTGAAGCGCCTAGTGTGGGCAAGCCTGTTATTTTATATGATGCAGATAGTAAGGGCACGGTGAACTACTTAAACCTCGCTAAAGAAATTTTACAAAAAAATGGCATGACGAATATGAGTAATGCCGAGCGTATAATAGATTAATTATGAGCAAGAGCACACCTAATAAAGACCTCATTGGAAAAGGACTTCGCTCTCTATTGCAAAACATAGACGCGGATTATAAAAACCCAGCAGGCAGAGTTCAACCAGCAGTGATAGAAAAAGCCGTGGCGAGTAATCGTGTAGCCTTAACTGACATAGTTGTCAATCCAAAGAACCCAAGAAAAGATTTTGATGAGAAAGCATTGAAAGAATTAGCCAATTCTATTCAAATGCATGATTTAATACAACCTATTACTGTTGCGCAATTAGCCAATGGTAAATATCAATTAATTGCAGGTGAGCGTCGTTTTCGTGCCGCCAAAATAGCAGGCCTAAGCGATTTACCCGCTTATGTTAGAACTGGTAACGATAAAGAATTATTAGAACTAGCCTTACTTGAAAATTTACAAAGAGTTGACCTTAATGAAATTGAAATTGCATTAAGTTATCAGCGCATGATGGAAGAATTAAGCTACACACAAGAAAAGGTAGCAGAGAGAATGGGCGTGGACAGGTCTACCATTTCTAATTATATAAGATTACTAGAACTTCCTCCTAGCTTGCAAGCTGCCCTTCGTAATGGAAGTTTAAGTGTAAGCTTAGCGAAGTTATTATTAGGAAAAGAAATAGAGAAGCAATTATTCTTATTCAAAGAAATTACAGAGAAAGGTTTAACCGTAAAACAAACAGAAGAACTTATTCGTAAAATGAATTTAGCGGGCAAGGCCTTTACCCCTTCTGTGGCTACTGCAAAAAATCAGTTATCTCCTGTGTATAAAAAATTAGAAGATAAATTAACCAGTCATTTGTCTACCAAGGTTATTTTGCAACACCAAAAAAATGGTAGCGGAAAAATTACTATTGAATACTCAGATCTTAATGGTTTAAATAAAATATTAGAGGCAATGCAATTAAGCATTAGCTAGTACTATTTTTAAAAAAGGAATTTATTTAGGATGCGGCTACTATACACTTTACTACTGCTGCTATTCATGCAGTCAACTACTTATAGCCAAGATAGCGCCTATCTCAAAAATGCCGATACCCTACAACATCATATTCCACGCAGGGCTACCAGAAGATCGGCCATTTTACCAGGTTGGGGCCAAGCCTACAATAGACAATATTGGAAAATACCTTTAGTATATGGCGTATTGGCAATACCTGCTTCCACTTATGTGTACAATAATGACATGTATCAAAAAACAAAGTTTGCATACGAGGCAAAGTTTAAAGCAGAACATGGCGACAATAGTGACTTAAGCAAGATTGATTCAAAATTGCAAAACTTAAGTATTGGCTCTTTGCAGAGTTATAGAAATATTTTTAGAAGAGATAGAGACTATTCAATTATGTATCTTATTCTAGCCTGGGGAGTGAATGTGGCCGATGCCACTGTATCTGGGCATTTAAAAGAGTTTGATGTGAATAATAATTTATCTTTTAGAATGGTGCCTTATGTGCAACCTCAACAACAACAAACAGGATTGTCTTTACAATTTCATTTTAAAAATACCCATTCAAAATAATTTAAACAAAGGGATATGAAAATTGCATTAATAGGCTATGGTAAAATGGGTAAAGCCATTGAAGAAATTGCAGTAAGCAAAGGGCATGAAATTGTTCTAAAAATTGATGTAGCTACTACAGCAGATTTTACGAAAGAAAATATACAAAAAGCCGATGTTGCTATTGAATTCACTGGCCCTCATACTGCTTTTGAAAATATTACTAAATGTATTGAATGGGGTGTTCCTGTTGTAAGTGGTTCAACGGGTTGGTTAGATAATTTTGAAAAAGCCAAAAAGCTTTGTGAAGAAAAAAAGGGCTGTTTAATTTACGCGAGTAATTATAGTATTGGCGTGAATTTATTTTTTGAAATTAATAAGCAAGTGGCCGCTTTAATGGAGCCTTACGAAAACTATGATGTAACAATGACCGAAACACATCATACAGAAAAAAAGGATGCACCAAGTGGTACAGCCATTAGTTTAGCTGAACAAATTCTAGTAGCCATTGGTAGAAAAAAGAAATGGGTAAATGAGTCAAGTAGGGATGCTAGCGACTTAATTATTCGCTCTGAAAGAATTGACCCAGCCCCTGGAACGCATACAGTAAGTTATGATTCGGCTATTGATAGTATTGAAATAACCCATACGGCCCATACCCGCAAGGGCTTTGCTAGCGGGGCCTTACTAGCTGCAGAATTTGCCAATCAAAAAATAGGTATCTTTACCATGAAAGACGTGCTAGGTCTTTGATTAAAAGCTTATGCTATCTAAAAAAACTCAATACGCATTACAAGCCCTCTCCTATATGGTAGAGAAGCATAGCGATGATCCTATTTTAATAGCAGAAATTGCAAATCAAAAAAATATACCCATTAAGTTTCTAGAAAACATTTTACTAGAATTAAGAAAAGCAGGTTTTTTAGAAAGTAAAAAAGGAAAACATGGTGGCTACTTTTTTGCACAGGCTCCTGAAAAAATAAAATTATCTTCTATTTTCAGAATTATTGAAGGCCCTATTGCACTACTTCCTTGTGTAAGTTTAAATTTTTATGAGAAGTGTGCCGACTGCAATGAAAAAAAATGTGGCATTAATAAAGTTATGGCCGCTGTAAGAGATAACACCTTGGCTATATTAGATAACCAAACTGTGGCCGACTTAAGTCTATTAAAATAAATTATATGAAAAAAATAATTCTAGTTCTTTTCATAGTCATTGGCTATAATGCTAATTCACAAAGTTTAATAGGCGGTGATAATATATTAAAAACCAATTTATCGGCTGACGCTATCAATAACTATAATATTACCTACGAGAAAAGTATTAACCACTTTATTTCTTTGTCGGTGAATTATAAGAGCATGCCGCTTTCTAAACTGCCTTTAAAATCTATAGCTAAAAAATTTATTGATAACCCTGCTATCGATTTTGATAATTTTAAAATTGGAAACACTACCGTCACTTTCGAAGGTCGTTTTTATTTAGGCTTATCAAAAATGTCTGGTTTTTATATAGGACCTTATATTCGTTATGGCAACTACGACTTATCGGTTCCTGCTACTTATACTTATACTCCCGATAAAATTTTTCCTGCTGAAATTGTAAAACCTATTACAGCAGTCGCCACCTTAGATGGCACAGTGAGAACACAGAGCTATGGAGCCCATATAGGTATGCAGTTTCAATTATTAACTAAATTAGTTTTAGATATATCCTTTATAGGAGGCCACTACGGAACAGCCACTGGGAAATTAGAATTCAGCCCTCCAGGTGGATTCCCTAAACCAGCCCAAGTGGCTTTACAACAAGTATTAGACAATACAAAGGCCGACCCTTTTAAACTAAAATCCACAGTAGATGCCAATAAAGCAATAACTGATATGGAAGGCCCTTGGTGGGGCTTAAGAGGACTAGGCATTGGCCTTGGTTTAAGATTTTAAATACGCTAGCTTTGCTAGCTCAAAACAGTATCAAATGAGCGCTCCATTTTTACAAGATTTATTTAAAGGCCAAAGCTACGATGCAGACCAATTTTTTTTAATTGCTGGGCCATGCGTTGTAGAGAATGAAGAATTGGTAATGGAAATTGGAGAGAAGGTTTCTACCCTATGTAAGAACTTAGGTATTGCTTATGTATTTAAAGCAAGCTATAGAAAAGCAAACAGAACCAGTGCTAATTCTTTCACAGGAATTGGAGACGATACAGGAATGGAACTCATAAAAAAAGTAGGGGCTACTTTCAACGTACCCACCACTTCCGACATTCATGCACATGACGAAGCCGCTATTGCAGCAAAGTTTATTGATATTTTACAAATACCTGCTTTTTTATGTCGTCAAACCGACTTACTTCTTGCAGCTGCCGCAACAGGAAAAATTGTGAATGTTAAAAAAGGTCAATTTTTAAGTGGGGCTTCCATGAAATTTGCAGTTGATAAAATTAGACTAGCAGGTAATGATAAAGTAATGCTAACTGAACGTGGCAATACATTCGGTTATCAAGACTTAGTAGTAGACTATAGAAATATTCCTGCCATGGCAGAAAATGGCGTGCCTGTTATTATGGATTGTACACATTCATTACAACAACCAAATCAAACATCTGGTATCACTGGAGGCAATCCTCAATTAATTGAAACTATTGCGAAAGCAGCTATTGCCACTGGTGCTCATGGATTATTTATTGAAACACATCCTAATCCTGCGCAAGCTAAAAGCGATGGCGCGAATATGTTGCCCTTAGATAAATTAGCTCCTCTATTAGAAAAACTAGTAAGACTAAGAAGAGCCGTTATTTAAACTTTTACTTTACCAGCACTTTACTAGTATTAGTTTTACAAGAATTATTAAAAAATTGTGAATTAGCTAGTCAAATTAATTAGCTAAAATTAGCAGGCAATGCTAAAAATATCTCATAGGGTTTCTTTTCCCTAATAAAATATATCTGCGGATACTTCTCCAAAATGCAAGCACCATATATACAATGACTGGTGAGCCGAAAGTAAGAAATGAAATATAGATAAACCACATTCTTATTTTGCTGGTAGCAATGCCCAAACGCTCACCGATGGCGGTGCAAACCCCAAAAGCATGTAATTCAAAAAAATCCTTCATTTTTTGCATAGAAAAAGCGTTTAAACCTACTGCAATCTATAAAAAAAAGTGGACATAAAGTGCATTTTTTGCTTCAACCGGGATCAAATTTGGCTTACCTTTGCCCCAATTTTAACAACAAAACTAAGTACCATGGCTTTTGATATTGAAATGATCAAAAAACTGTATGCTGCAATGCCAGCAAAAGTGGAAGCGGCTCGTAAATTATTAGGACGCCCCTTAAGCTTATCTGAGAAAATTTTATTCTCTCATTTACATATCGATCAAAAATTAGAAAGCTTTGAAAGAGGTGGTTCTTATGTAGATTTTGCACCAGACCGTGTGGCCATGCAAGATGCTACTGCACAAATGGCCTTATTGCAATTTATGCAAGCAGGTCGTCCTAAAGTAGCGGTACCAAGTACGGTGCATTGCGACCATTTAATTTCTGCGAAAGTAGAAGCCAAACAAGATTTACAAGTTGCCACTACAGACAGTAAAGAAGTATATGATTTCTTAGCCTCTGTATCTAATAAATATGGTTTAGGATTTTGGAAACCAGGTGCAGGTATCATTCACCAAGTAGTTTTAGAAAACTATGCCTTCCCAGGTGGTTTAATGATAGGTACCGATTCTCATACAGTGAATGCAGGTGGGTTAGGTATGATTGCCATTGGTGTAGGTGGTGCAGATGCTTGTGATGTAATGGCAGGATTACCATGGGAATTAAAATGGCCTAAATTAATTGGTATCAAATTAACAGGAAAATTAAACGGATGGACAGCGCCTAAAGATGTCATCTTAAAAGTAGCTGGTATCTTAACTGTAAAAGGTGGAACTGGTGCCATAGTTGAATATTTTGGAGAAGGTGCTACAAGTATGAGTTGTACAGGTAAAGGAACCATTTGTAATATGGGTGCAGAAATTGGTGCTACTACTTCTACTTTTGGATATGATGCAAGCATGAGCCGTTATTTACAATCTACAGGCCGTGCCGATGTGGCTAGCTTAGCCGATACAGTAGCTGCACATTTAACTGCAGACCCTGAAGTATATGCCAGCCCTGAAAAATACTTTGATCAAGTCATTGAAATTGATTTAAATACATTGGAGCCACATTTAAACGGACCTTTCACTCCAGATTTAGCAACGCCAATTTCTAAAATGAAAGAAGCTGCTGCAGCCAACGGATGGCCTACCAAAATTGAAGTGGGTTTGATTGGAAGCTGCACCAACTCTTCTTATGAAGATATTAGTCGTGCGGTAAGTTTAGCCAAACAAGTTTCAGCCAAGGGTTTAACCATGAAATCTGAATACTTAATTACCCCAGGCTCTGAGCAAGTAAGATATACTATTGAAAGAGATGGTTTCTTAGAAGTGTTTAGTCAAATTGGTGCCAAAGTATTTGCGAATGCATGTGGACCTTGTATTGGAATGTGGGAGCGTGTGGGTGCAGAGAAAAAAGAAAAAAATACCATTGTACATTCTTTCAATAGAAACTTTGCAAAGCGTGCCGATGGTAACCCGAATACTTTTGCATTCGTAGGTTCTCCAGAATTAATTACGGCACTTGCCATTGCAGGTGATTTAAATTTTAATCCATTAACAGATACACTTACAAATAATAAAGGCGAACAAGTAAAATTAGACGCTCCAACTGGTGATGAATTACCACTAAAAGGTTTTGCGGTGGAAGATGCAGGCTACCAAGCCCCAGCAGAAGATGGTTCTAAAGTAACTATTGCAGTAGATCCAACATCTAAGCGTTTACAATTATTAGACCCTTTTGCAGCATGGGAAGGCACGGATTTAAAATCGTTGAAATTATTAATTAAAGCAAAAGGAAAATGTACTACCGACCATATTTCTATGGCAGGTCCTTGGTTAAAATTCCGTGGCCACTTAGATAATATTTCTAATAACTTATTAATAGGTGCTGTGAATTTTTACAATGAAAAAACAGACAATGTTAAAAGTCAAATCAACGGCAATTACGATACTGTTCCAAATACACAAAGAGCTTACAAAGCAGCAGGTGTAGGAACCATTGTAGTGGGTGATGAAAACTACGGAGAAGGAAGTTCTCGTGAACACGCAGCTATGGAGCCAAGACATTTAGGTGTTCGTGTAGTATTGACTAAATCATTTGCGCGTATTCATGAAACCAACTTGAAAAAGCAAGGTATGTTGGCATTAACATTTGCTAACAAAGCCGACTACGATAAAATTTTAGAAGACGATACCATTGATGTAAATGGATTAACGCAGTTTACTGCAGGCAAGCCTTTAAGCTTGGTATTAACGCATAAAGACGGCACCGTGGATACTATTGAAGCCAACCATACTTATAACCAACAACAAATTGAGTGGTTTAAAGCAGGTGGTGCTTTGAATATTATTAGAAAACAAGTTGCGGGATGATAAACACAGCACTAGTTTCTTTTGGCATGAGCGGAAAATTATTCCATGCTCCTTTTATTGATACCAATCCTCATTTCAATTTAGTAGGTTGTTGGGAAAGGTCACAAAAAAATATTCAAGCCATTTATCCAAATGCAAAGTCCTTCAGTAGTTATGAAGAAATTTTAAACGACCCAACCATTCATTTAGTGGTCGTAAACACCCCTAACGATACCCATTACGAATATACCAAGCTCGCCTTATTAGCTGGCAAGCATGTAGTTACTGAAAAAGCATTTACGGTTACAGTTAAAGAAGCAGAAGAATTAGATGCCCTAGCCCAAAAATTAAACTTAAAATTAGCGGTATACCATAACAGAAGATACGACGCCGATTTTTTAACGCTTCAAAAAATAATTACTGAAGATAAAATTGGAGCATTTTTAGAAATACAAATATCTTTTGAAAGATATAGAACCACCTTAAGCCCTAAAGTGCATAAGGAAACCAATACCCCAGGCTCGGGTGTATTATATGATTTAGGCCCTCACTTAATTGACCAAGCCTTACTATTAAGCGGTATGCCAAGTTCTGTTTTTGCAGATATAAGAACCACTAGAAAAGTAGGTAAGGTAGATGATTATTTTACTTTACTACTTTACTACCCTAGCCACAGAATTTTATTAACCAGTGGCATGGTGTATATGCAACAATTACCTGCTTATAAAATTTATGGTACCAAGGGTTGCTTTATTAAACAAAGAGCAGATATACAAGAAGACGATTTACTCGCAGGTAAAAAACCCAATACCCCAAACTGGGGCGTGGAAGCCAAAGAAAAATGGGGCGTATTAAGTACAGATACAGAAGGTAAAATAAGCAAAGAAACAATACCTAGCCTTGCAGGTAATTATGGAACCTTTTATGAGAAAATGGCTAATGCCATTAACCATAACGAAGCAGTCCCTACTACAGCCAAGCATGGTACAGACATTATACGCATCTTAGAAGCTGCAAGAACAAGCTTTGCCCAAGGAAAAATTATAGCATTATAGTCGTATTTAAAACATACTTCAACAAAAAATCCCCACGAAAATTCGCGGGGATTTTTTTATAAGAACTTTAAAGAATTCACTTCTACATTTTCTTAGCATCTTCTAAGAACTTCGCTAAGCCTATATCGGTTAAAGGATGTTTTAACAATCCTAAAATTGAATCTAAAGGACAAGTACAAACATCGGCACCTGCTTCTGCAGCTTTTACAATATGTAAAGCATTACGAATAGAAGCGGCCAATATTTGAGATTTGAAACCTTGTACATCGTAAATATGTCTAATTTGACTAATTAGTTCCATTCCATCCCAAGAGCTATCGTCAATTCTTCCAATAAAGGGAGAAACATAAGTAGCCCCTGCCTTCGCTGCAAGAATTGCTTGACCAGCAGAGAAAATTAAAGTACAGTTAGTACGAATACCATTATCGGTAAACCACTTAATGGCTTTAATACCGTCTTTGATCATAGGCACTTTTACCACAATGTTTTTATGAATAGCTGCTAATTTTTTACCTTCTTCTACCATGGTGGCAAAATCGGTAGACAATACCTCTGCACTAATATCTCCATTCACTAATTCACAAATAGCTTTATAATGAGCTGCAATAGCTGCCTCCCCTTTAACACCTACTTGTGCCATTAAACTAGGATTTGTGGTTACACCATCTAAAATACCTAAATCATTGGCTTCTTTAATTTGAGCTAGATTACCTGTGTCAATGAAAAATTTCATACAAATTGTTTTAATAATTGTCTAGAATAATAAAAAATGGCAGGCTACTTACATCACACCGCTCAACCATCTATCCTTGCTGCATTCCTGCCCTGGGGAGTTTCAACAGGAGCTGGTTGTGTAAGACCTGCCGCTGCAAATATAGCAAAAAAATACTACCAATTTTGCTTAGAATTTATAGTGCTAAAACCTATAATATGGTCGTGTCTAGCGCCTGGAGGTCGGTAATAAACCATGATGGAATAGTTATTTTCAGTTTCCCAATGATTCCCCTCGGTTTCAGTAAAATCGTTCATGGGATTGGAACCTTCTTTATCTCTAAGAATATAATTATAACTATAATACCCTTGTTTTAATAGTAATGACTTTTTATAATAACCCAGGGTTGGGTCGAAAATCATTTCAGCATCTTTATTCAAAATATTATTTGTGAGTGCACCAGCTAAAAATAATTGTTGACCAATAAAAGGAATTTTGTCTTTTGGCAAATAAGTAAAATTCACTGTCGCGTAATCGTTTTGATTTTCACTTTGCAGCGACTCTGTATTAGTAATGATAAAACCTCCATTCAAATCGTTAAAAGTATAATAGGCAGTATTAGCTCTTGATAAATCTGGTTTTACAGTAATAATAGTTCTATCTGCTTTTGAATTGATATCTGCAATTCTATCTGTTCTTAATCTTAAATTTTGAATATCTAACCACCTGGCCTCCTTGCCTGCAGGGAAAATGTATTGATCTTCACTATTGTATTCTAATAAATTTCCTCTTATAAAAGTAGGCGCAGCTATCATTAAACCATCATTGTATCTGTAGTTTTGAATAACGGTGGCTTTTATTTGATCGGTTTGAAAGAAGGGAATTTTTTTAACATCTAAAACCAACTGAATTTTCTGATGGGTCTTAGAAATTTGTGCATCGAAAGGTTCTTGCACAGTAGCAGCCACAGTCACCCCATCCTCTGTTACAAAAAATCGTCTGGTGAAAACTAACTCATTGGCATTGCCATTTTTAAAAACCTTTAAGATATAATTTCCAGACTGCGTTGGTCTAGCCTGCGCATTGGGGAAATTAAATTCATAATGATAATACCTTTGCATGGCAATGGATGAAACCGAAAATTTAGAAATTTTATTTTCATTAAAGCCTTGTAAATAATCAAAGGTCGACATTTCAACAGTTGTCCAATCGGCATTTCTTAATTCTACTGAATAATAATAGTCTTGGTAATCATTTTTAAAATCGTCAAAGCTAATGGCTAGTGGTACAAGTTCATTTAGCGACACTACAGGAATAGCCAAAGGCTTATTTATCGGATGAATCAAAACACTATGAATGCTATTTTGATAAATACTATCTGGGTTAGATTGACCATGGCCCTTTACTGCATAAAGCCCTATTAGTAAAGCCATCCATAAGCATCTTTTTAACATGAACTTAGTTATTGGTCACTACGAAACTACCCTTTTAATCCTAATTTATAAACAGAAAAAACTAGATTTGTTAAAAATTACGCATTGTCCACCGCCTTCGAAATAGCTAAAAGAATAAGTTTTCAAAAACAGAAAAACTATACTCGTTTTATAGTAAGGCTATCTATTGCAGCAACTGCCATTAGTGTGGCAGCTATCTTACTTACTTTTTCTATTGTGAACGGATTTCAGGCAACCATTGCTAATAAAGTGTATCAGTTCTGGGGACATATTAGAGTCGCTTCTGTAAGTGGAGAACCCATGAAACTTGACGCGAATACCTTGGCAGGCTTTCAAAAAAATCCTGCTATTAAAACAATTACTCCTTTTATTAATCAATCTACCGTGCTTTCTTTTGAGCAAGATATTGAAGGGGTGGTGGCTAGAGGAATTCCTGCCTCTACTCAAATACCTTTTTTAAGAAAAGGAAAAGGTTGGTCTTCAAACACTGGAAAAGATAGCATGCTGAATGAAATTATTATTTCAGATAATACTTCTAAGAAATTAAATATTCAATTAGGTGAAACAGTGCGACTTTATTTTTTAAATACGGGCGCGGTTCAACAAAGAAAATTAAAAGTGGTGGGTATTTACCATTCTGGTATTGAAGAATATGATAACCAGTTTGTATTAGTAGATATAAAATTACTGCAACAATTAAATAACAATGAACTAGTAGAAGGTTATTCTATTGTCTTAAACGAGAATGCCCCCATAGAAGCCACCACAGCAGACCTTCAAAAAATACTACCAGAAAATTGGGTAGCTACTTCCATTAAAAATTATTATCCTCAAATTTTTGACTGGATAGGTGTTCAAACCATTAATAGAAATGTGACTATTACCATTATGCTTATTGTGGCCATTATTAATTTACTTACTTGTTTATTTATTATAATGCTAGAAAGAATAACCATGATAGGCACACTCACAGCCCTAGGTGCTTCTCAAAATTTTATTAGAAAAATATTTTTATACCAAGCAAGTTTTATTTGTTGGACCGGCATACTGCTAGGCGCTATTATAGGTCTTGGCTTATCTTACTTACAAGCAAAAACAGGTTGGATACAAATGGACGAGTCGGCCTACTTTATTAAAGAATTACCTATTAAAATGGACGCTATTCAAATTCTAAGCGTTCTTATTGGCACAGCCATTATAAGCTATATCTCTTTCTTACTACCTACTTTATGGATTAAGAAAATTTCTCCAGCAAAAGCTATACAGTTCGACTAAGAAAACAGGATTAAGCTTAATTAAGTTTATTTAATCAAGCTTTTGCATTCGCTAAAATAATACCCGTTGCGACTGCCGCATTCAATGATTCTGCTTCACCCGTTCTAGGAATAGAAATAGGATGCGATATAAAGGGCATTAAGTTTTCTCTAATACCTTTCGATTCATTACCAATTAATATAAAATTAGAAGGCTCCCATTTCATTTCATGCATAGACTTACCTTTTAATAAAGCTCCATAAACAGGTAATTTATTTTTAGACTTTGCATTGTCTTCAAGTAGGGTGTCAAGTTCCATTGAACGCATTTTCACTCTAAAACAACTTCCCATGGTACTTTGTATGACTTTAGGATTATATAAGCCCGCTGTATCTTCTGATACTACTATCTGATCTATTCCAAACCAATCGGCTGTTCGAATAATAGTGCCTAAATTTCCAGGATCCTGTATGCCATCTAATAACAAAGTTGAATTTCCATTATACAGCAAGGGTTCCAGTGCTTGCTTTTTTTCCACAATGGCCATGACCTTATTGGGGCTTTGCAGTAGGCTTAATCGCCCTAACATAATTTCATCCACTTCCACGACTTCTGCAGGCAATGCGCCCTGAGATTGAATCCAGTCAGGCAGGGCAATAATTTTACGAATGACCCAATTAGATGCCAATAATTCCTCTAACATCTTAGGCCCTTCTACAATAAACACAGATTCTTCCGCCCAATGTTTTTTATGGGCAAAAGATTGAATATATTTGAGTTCATTATTACTTATCATTTACATGCTATTACGGAAGCTTAAAAATATTAGTTTCTTCTCAAGATTTTACCTTCTTGGTCTTTTATTTTTATTAAATGCATGCGCAGATATTAAAAAAGCGGTAATTCATGACTATCCTAAGCAATTAAGCTTTGTCTATGAGAATAAAGTGCTTATTAAGGATGCAGGCAATAATATAGAGGCGCAAGCACTTTCTAATGAATTAGCCAATTACTGGGATGATAGCGTGAAGGCCAAACAGGTTCGCCAATTTGGCTTTTTTAACACCATTTTACAACCTATTCGCTTGCAAGAAGATAAACTGGCTCGTTCTGCTGAGTTTATGAAAAACTATTTAGCCACCAAGGGCTATAATCATCCTCTAGTAATACCCACAGTAAAAGTAGACACTATCAAAGATGAATGGAGAGCCCATCTAACAATGGAAATTCATTTAAATAAGAAAACAATTATTGATACAGTATTGTATGAATTAAATGATAGCCTTTTACAATCAATTGCTAAAACAAATACTGCGTTAGCCTATATTAAAAAAGGCATGCCCTTTTCGAATGAGTCTATTAATAATGAATTAGACCGTTTAGTTGAATTATTTAGAGCCAATGGTTACTACTATTTTACCAAAGAAAAAATATTTGCAGAAGTAGATACATTGAATCAACATTTAATGGAATTGAATTTAGATCCATTAGCGCAAATGGACCAAGTACTTCTTGCACAAAAAACCGAAAAAGAACACCCACTTTGGAAATTAAGTTTTCAATTGAGAAGTACAAGTGCTGCTGAATTCAAGCAATACCCTATTGGTCAACAAATTTTTTATTCCGATTTAAAATTAGCCGACAACCCCGATTCTATATTAGCAAAAGGATTGCCTCAGCAAGAAGCTTATAAAAATATTATTCAAACCTATACTCAATATAAATTTAAGTCGCCTTTATTTGAAGAACAATCTATCATTAAAAAAGGCGAGCCCTTTAATGAAAATTTATATTACCAAACACTGAATAACTTTAGTAGCCTAGGTGCCTGGCAACAAGTAGATGCAAGAACAACGCTACAAAATGACAGTGTTTATTTACACTATTTTTTAGTACCCTCTTTAAGACATAGTTTTAATTTTGATATTGAAGGCAGTAAAAATAATTCTCAATTAGTTTCAGGGAATTTATTAGGCCTTTCTACTAGCGTTACTTTTAGAGATAGAAACGTGCGCAAAAAATCAATCTCTTCTATTACTAGTGCAAGAACCGGAATTGAATTAAATGTAAACAATGGAAGCGAGAATTTAGCACAAACTTTACTATTCAATTTAGGCCATACTTATAGCTTTCCGAATCTTATTATTCCTTTTGTTCCTAAAAGAACAAATTATCCTAATCAAACTAGAACTACCTTTTCTATTAATGGCGCCTATATTGATAGGTTAGATTATTATAAACTAAAATCGTTTACAACGAACTGGGGTTACGAATTAAAGAAAACCAAAAATGGAACAGAAGATACTTGGACCTATAAGCCTGTCAATGTTGAACTTTACCATCTTAATAAGTTTTCTAAGCTCGATAGTTTATTAATATCAAATCCTTTCTTGCGTTCTTCTTTCAATGAAGGCAATGTAATAAGTCAAACTTTTAATTACTTGCATACAGGTAGCTCTCTACAAAACCCTAATCAAAATAATTATTTAAGATTAGGCATTGAAGAGGCTGGCGGATTATTAGGATTATTTAACGGTGCTTCTTCTAGTATTTATAGATACATCAAAGCAGAAGTAGAAATAAGAAAATTATACAAGTATCAGTTCACCGAGTTGGCATGGCGTTTTATGGGAGGTTGGGGTAATAATTATAGTAATGACCCTATATTAAAAGGACAACTACCCTTCTTCAAACAATTCACTGCAGGCGGACCTTACAGTATGCGTGCTTGGGGCTTAAGACAATTAGGTTTAGGTAGTTCTCAGTTTTATGATACCAGTAGAAAAAGCCAAAGCTTTGATAGGTTTGGTGATTTGCAATTAGAAACCAACTTAGAATATCGCTTCCCTTTATTTCAATGGGGCTCCTATAAAATCGGTTCGGCTGTGTTTACAGATATTGGCAATATTTGGGATATTAGAGCAACTGGTCCAGATCCTTCAGCTGTTTTTAAATTAGATAGATTATACAAAGACATTGCCGTGGCACTAGGTACAGGCATAAGAATGGATTTCAATTATTTTATTATAAGAGTAGACCTTGCCCTTAAAATGAAGGACCCTACTCGACTTCAAAATGACGGCTGGCTTGACTTACAGCATATGAAATGGGCGGAGGTAAAAGTGAATGGGGCAAAAGTAAATAATTATGCAGTGCAGTTTGGGATTGGACTACCTTTCTAATTTTACACTTATACACTTATACTTTTATACTATTCCCCTTCTAATAAAGTATTCACTTCTGCTTCAATATCTTGCCAAACTTTGGCATCTTCTACATTAAATTCTCCAATGCGCGTTCTACGAAGTGAGCTCATATAAGCACCCACTTCTAAAGCTTCTCCAAAATCTTTGACCAAACTTCTTATATAAGTTCCAGTGGAACAAACTACTTTAAATTCAATAGTAGGTAGTTCTATCTTGGTAATTTCAAAACTTTCAATGGTTACTTTTCTAGGATCTACTTTTACTTCAATACCTAATCTTGCCGATTCGTATAATCGTCTGCCATCTTTTTTGATAGCAGAATGTTGAGGAGGCATTTGAAAAATTTCACCTATAAACGGAAGGGTTGCTTTTTGAATGAGTTCATTTGTTAATGCTGCAGTAGTTTTAAAATTTTCAGGCTCCGATTCTAAATCATAGGTGGGTGTAGTCGCCCCTAAAACCATGGTGCCTGTATATTCTTTTTGCATACCCATATAGGCATCTATTGATTTGGTATACTTGCCTGTGCAAACAATGAGTAGCCCCGTGGCTAAGGGATCCAGGGTACCTGCATGACCCACTTTTATAACCCTGGTTAAGTTGCGTACTTTTTTTACAATATCAAAAGAAGTCCAACCAATGGGTTTATCAATTAACAATACCTTGCCTTCTAAAAAAGGCATAAGCGCATCAGGTATTGGTTTTTGTTTCATTGAATTTGAAAACTTTTTAGGAAAAATTTTTAGAGGAATTTTTTAGGGGAGCTAATTAGATAAGTTATTGAGGGAAACTTATTCATTAATAAGCCCTTGCAAATAAAACACGTTGTGTAGATGCATTACCTGTTAAAACACATTTTCCATTTTCTAATGGATTGTCTAAAGGTATACAACGAATAGTGGCCTTTGCTAATTCTTTAATTTTATCTTCTGTTTCAGCAGTACCATCCCAATGTGCAGAAATAAATCCACCCTTGGTATCTAATACTTGCATAAACTCTTCCCAAGTTTCTACTTTAGTGATATGTTCGTCGCGGTATTTTTTAGCACGCTCAAATAAGTTTGTTTGAATTTCAACTAATAAATTTTCTACTGTTTGCGTTAAGCCTTCCATAGCAACAGCCGATTTTTCTTTGGTATCACGACGCGCTAATTCAACTTGTTTGTTTTCTAAATCGCGTGCACCAATAGCAATTCTAATAGGCACTCCTTTTAATTCGTATTCTGCAAATTTCCATCCTGGTCTTGCATGATCTGAGTTATCGTACTTCACTCTAATACCCGCAGCCTTAAAGGATTTCACCATCTCTCCTACTTTCTCATCCAATACTTGCTTTTGTTCTTCACCTTTATAGATAGGCACAATAACTACTTGAATTGGTGCAATGCGCGGAGGTAAAACTAAACCTTCATCATCACTATGTGTCATTACTAGGCCTCCAATTAATCTTGTGCTTACACCCCAGCTAGTAGCCCAAACATATTCTTGTTTATTATTCTGATCGCTAAACTTAACATCAAATGCTTTCGCAAAATTTTGTCCTAAGAAATGGGACGTACCTGCTTGCAATGCTTTTCCATCTTGCATTAAAGCTTCAATGCAATAAGTATCTTCTGCACCTGCAAAACGCTCATTGGCTGTTTTCACTCCTTTTAATACAGGTACTGCCATCCAATTTTCAACGAAGTCGGCATATACATTCAACATTTGTTTTGTTTCTGCGATAGCTTCTACTGCAGTGGCATGAGCAGTATGTCCTTCCTGCCATAAAAATTCGGCAGTACGTAAAAATAAACGCGTACGCATTTCCCATCTTACCACATTCGCCCATTGATTTACTAAAATGGGTAAATCACGATAAGACTGAATCCATGTTTTATAAGTATTCCAAATAATAGCCTCACTGGTTGGACGAACAATTAATTCTTCTTCTAATTTCGCTTCCGGATCAACCATTAATTTTCCTTTATTATTAGGATCGGCTATTAAACGGTAATGGGTAACCACTGCGCATTCTTTCGCAAAGCCTTCGGCATTTTTCTCTTCCGCCTCGAACAGTGATTTAGGCACAAACAAAGGGAAGTAGGCATTTTGGTGTCCTGTGTCCTTGAACATTTTGTCTAAGACATCGCGCATATTTTCCCATAAAGCATAACCATAAGGCTTAATAACCATACATCCTCTTACGGCACTATAGTCAGCTAGTTCGCCTTTAATGACTAGGTCATTATACCATTGTGAATAGTCCTGAGCCCTTGTGGTTAGTTCCTTTGCCATCTTAAAAATCTTAACAATTTTATAGTAATAATTTTAATGTACGAAAAACGCTCTATATTCTATTTTTCTATACCTTTATACTAGCAAATGTATGCTAATTAAAGGGCATATAAAAACCTAAAACTTACGAAAATGAACACGCAAAAAACTAACACTTATTTAAGGCTAATAGCCATAGGCATAGTGGCTTTTAGTTTTTTTGGCACTAGCTGTACTAGTTTGCAACAAACTACAACTGTTGCTACCGATGATTTATATTATACCCCTAACAATAAAGTGGTGAGTGCAGAGAAATTAGTGGCCGCTGAAAAAGCAGAAAATGGATTGGCTCCAGAAGAAGAATATCAAGAATATCAAAACTATCAAGACGACCGTTATTTAAGATTAAAAGTGGCCAACAGAAATAGATGGAGCGGTATTGACGATTGGGGTTATTGGAACGATCCAAGATATAATAGCGCTTTCTATCCTTCTTATTTTGGCTGGAATAGTTGGTATACTGGTTATTATGGTTCTTCATGGTATTCTCCATTTGGCCCAAGCTATTCATTAGGCTGGGGCGGTTATAACCCATACATGAGTTGGGGTTATGGCGGCATGGGCTGGGGATTTGATGATTTTGGATTCGGTTACGGTGGCTTTGGCTACGGTGGTTTCGGATATGGAATGGGCTATGGTGGATTTGGTGGTCTTGGATTTGGCTACGGTGGTTGGAACCCTTACTATTCAAGTTTCTATAATCCTTATGGTGGCATTCATTATAACGGTGGTGGTGGATATTATGGTGGTGGTGGCTTTTCAAACAATGGCAGACCTTACCAATCTCCGAATGTGGTAAGATCTAGTCCTTCAGCAATTAATGCTTATAGAAATAACCGTGGTTATAATAATACTAATAATAGTGTTAACACTACCACTGGTAATACAAGATATACAAGCAACCCAACATTGAATAGCAATTTTGGAAATTTAATGAAGCGTGTTGTTACAAATAATAGCAATACTAGTTATGCTAATAGCTATGACCGCCCTGCACGTTATTTTTCTAATAACAACTATAATGGCGGCAATCAAAATCAAACCAGTAGCAGTAATAACAATAGGTCTACTTACCAAACCAATAGCAGCAATAACAACAGCAATAATAGTGGCAATAGCAATGCAGGTGGAAGAAGTAGTGGCTTTAATAGTGCCGGTAGCTCTTCAAGCAGCCCACGTGCAGCAAGAATACCATAGGCCATTGCTGTTCTGAAGTATTTTTTAGAAGTAAGTTATAGAGGTAAGTTTTTTAAAAATCAAAGTATCAATTATGAAGAAATTATTTTTTTTAATATTAATGGGATCTAGTTTAACCATGTATGCACAAGAACCAGAAGATGGACTTCGTCTATCTTGGTTTGCACCAAGTGGTACAGCTAGAAGTAATGCCTTAGGGGGTGCCATGGGTTCACTAGGGGGTGACTTATCTTCCAACCATATTAACCCAGCGGGATTAGGTTTCTATAAATCTAGCGAACTTCTATTAACGCCTAAATTCTTAGTGCAAACTAATAATTTCACTTATAGAGGATCTAGTTCTTCTACTACCGATTCAAAATCTAATTTTGGTTCAGTAGGTATTGTTTTTGCAGATGGACAAAAAAGAAATAATTGGACAAGTACGGCCTTCTCTATTACATTTAATCAAATTGCGAATTACAATAACCACTCTAGTTTTGGAGGGAAGAATAATTTCAGCAGTTTTTCTGAAAAATATTTAGAAGAATTAGTAGGTGACCAAGCCGATACCAATGCAGCCTTGGGTAATTATATTTTTGGAAGCTCTCTTGCTTTTAGAACTTATTTAGTAGACACCACAGCGAATGCAAAAGGCGCTGTTACAGGCTACCAAAGCTTAGTGCCAATTTCTACTGGTGTTAACCAGTCTTATGACGCCATTACTACAGGAAGCTATGACGAACTTGCTTTTGGCTGGGGTGGCAATATGGAAGATAAATTATACTTAGGGGCAAGTTTTGTTTTGCCTATGATAAATTATACTAAAAGTGTTACTTATTCTGAAGTAGATGCTACTTCTAATCCTGATAATAATTTTGGCGGATTTATAATAGATGAACATTTTTCTTCAAGAGGTTGGGGTTTGGGTGCTAAATTAGGTATCATCTACAAGCCTGAATCTTTTTTAAGAGTGGGTTTCACTATACATACACCTCAAGTTATTTCATTCAGAGATCAAATGAGCGCAAGTATGACAACCAATACTGAAAAGTATGCAGGTATACAATCGGTGAGTTCTGCTGAATTGAATAATGGATATCCTGGCACAAGAGAGTATACAGTAGCTACTCCAACAAAAGCAATATTTAGTACTAGCTACTTTTTTGCAGCTCCTGGTAAACCAACACAACCGCTTGGTTTTATTTCTGCTGACTTAGAATTTGTAAACTACGCGGCTACTCGTTTTTATTCCAATAACTATGATAAAGCCACTTCCGATTATTATAATTTAATAAACGATGTAGTAAAAGCTTCTTATAAAAACAATATTAATTTTAAAGTAGGCTCTGAAATTAAATTAAATGGCAACTGGATGATTAGAGGCGGTGCAGCTTATTATGGTTCTCCTTATAAAGACGAAACCCTTAAAGCTTCTCGCATGGTATTAAGTGGTGGTATTGGATACAGAACCAATAGAAACTTTATTGACTTTACTATTGTTAATTCTAGCACTAAAGATGCAGTCTTCCCTTACCGCTTAAATGACAAGCCTAATACTTATGCAAGTTTAACAGGCAACCAATTACTATTTAATATTGGATACGGAATAAGATTCTAAATAATTGAATAAGACTAAAAGAGATTGAGTTTATAAGAATTCAAACTTCTATAAATAAAAAAACCTTCCCAATCTTGGGAAGGTTTTTTTATGAGATCTAAGGGAGAATAAGAAATAGATTTTTAAGAAATCTTGTAGAATATTTCTTACTTCATATCGCTTGTCTTTAATCCTTGATTCACTTTAATATCGGTGTACTTAACATTTATTTTCATTTGGCCCATATCAATTAGCATTTCTGAAGGTATTTGTATACCATTCACTGTTTGATAAGCGCTGTAAAATTGTTGTTGAGTCATGGTACCTCTTCCAGGCACTTCTTCCGATTTTGAAGTCTTTACTAATAAGAATGTTTTAGCATCATAAAAACGGTGTGATACTTTTTTAGAAGGAGTGGTTACTTCCACATCAATAGCATCATTTCCGTTTACCTTTTCACCACCTACAATTTTTAAACCGTAGCCTTTGGCAAGGTATAATTGTTCTGGAGCTAAGGAAGCAGACTCATCTAAGCCTTCTTTTAAATCATCGGTAATAGGTGCTTCCTGACCTTGTTGAGAAATTGAATACTTGCCATCCACCACTGACTGCTTCATAATTGCCATACCGCCCATTGACATAGTAGTTACTGAATTACCTGGAACTACAATAGTTTGTTTCATTTCTAAAGACTGACCCATTACACTGGCAGTTCCTTTCAATTGAACATCTTTCAAATTGGTTAAAGCTTCTTTAGATCCAACCGCTGCAATGGCTTTTTCCATTAATGCTGCAGCTGTTAAACTAGCATCTGCTTTAACTTCTGTTGGTGCAGCTACTTCATTACCCTCCATATCAAAATATTTAACTGGGCCATATTTTTCTAAACCTTTAGCAATTTGTTTTGCATTACCTACAACCACAATATGCATTTTAGAAGGGTTTAATAAAGCGGTAGCCGCTTCTTGCACTTTTTGAGCATCTACTGCAGCTAAATTGGTTAAGTATTTTTGGTAATAATCTTCAGGTAAATGATTTACTGCAATAGATAAAGCAAAATTAGCAATCGTATTAGGACTCTCTAAAGCACGGGCAAAGCCCCCTGCTAAATAATTCTTCATACGGCTTAATTCAGTATCACCCACTTTTGAATTACGAATAATATTTAATTCATTTAATATTTCTTGAATAGAGCTATCTGTTTTTTCATTTCTCACAGAAGCCTCTGCGCTAAACATACCTATTTGTTTACTTGGCGTTAGGGAAGAATAAGCACCATAAGTGAAGCCATGCTTCTCACGTAAGTTGGCAAATAACCTGCCAGAAAAACCTCCTCCTAATATATTATTCATCACATTAGAAGGAATATCATTGGGTGAACCTTTTAATAAATTAACAGTTGAAGCTACGGCTACGACGCTTTGAACAGAGGCTGGTCTATCCACAATAGCCACATAAGTGGTATTAGGAATAGCTGGCTTCTCGTATACAGGCCTTACATAAACCCCCTTGGCCCAAGTACCGAAATTCTTTTCTGCAAGCGCCTTAGCGTTGGCTGGATCAATATCCCCTACAAAAATTAGATAGGCATTATTCGGAATCCAATAGGTTTTAATAAAGTTTTTTACATCATCCACTTTAATTGCATTCACTGTTTTAGTAGTGGTAATTTCTCCAAATGCATGATTAGCACCATAGACTAACTTTTTCATCACATTATTAGAAATAGCATCTGCATCATCTTTACTTGATTCAATACCAGAAATAGTTTGCTTTCTTACTTTTTCTAATTCATCTGCATTTAAAGCAGGATGTAAAATTACTTCCGCCATCAACTCCATCAATTTGGGAAAATTATTTTTTAAAGAACTCGCCGAAGCAGACCCACTAGAGGTAGATAAACTACCCCCTAAAAATTCAACAGCTTCATCTAACTCCGCTTTTGATTTAGTGGCTGTTCCTCTTTTAAGTAGTTGGCCCGACATATCGGCCAAACCGGCTTTATCCCCTTCTTTATAGCCTTCTACGTCCAAAGCCAATGTAGCTGTGACTTTAGGCAGTTTTGTATTTTTAACTACAAATACTTGCAAGCCGTTAGCTAAAGTAAATTTAACGGGGCTAGCCACTTGAATTAGGGGTGCCTTGCCTGGCACGGGCGACTTAGTTCTATCCACTGTTTGTGCCATTGTAAAGAAGGGCAAACATAATAAAACACTGTATATATATTTTTTCATAAAATTATTTTTTGATGCTTTGAATAGTCTTAGTTATTTAGTTGTTTTTTCTTTTGGTAAATAATGTAGCACTACCCTGTTATCTTTGTTCAAATATTTTTTAGCAACTTTCAAAACATCTTCTCTAGTTACTTTATTGTATTTCTCTAGTTCGGTATTAATTAAATTAGCATCTCCAAAATACACTTCATTATTAGCCAAGCTTTCAGCAATACCTGCCATGGTTGCCTTGCTATCAACTAAGTCGGTGGTAATTTGGTTTTTCACTTTTTGAAATTCACGCTCTCCCACAAGTCCTAATTTTAAACCATTCACCACGCTATCCATGCTCTGCTCTAAAGTTTCTACTTTAACACCCATATTGGCAACAGTCAATGCAATGAATAATCCTGCGTCTTCATTAAAGAAAGGAACCGATTGAGCGGCTACTGCTAATTGTTTTGTGTCTACCAAGGTTTTGTTCATTCTAGAAGAAGCTCCTCCTGATAAAATGGTAGAAAGCACATTGAAAGCGTAATATTCATCACCGCCTTGCTTAGGTGCTCGATAGGCATGTAATACGGCTGGCAACTGAATGTTGTCATATACATTATCACGCACTTCCCCACCCAAAGGCGGCTCTATAATACTTGGTCTATTAATAGGTAAGGTTCCTTTGGCAATGGGGCCAAAGTATGCTTCAATTTGTTTTTTAAGTTCCACTTTATTGATATCTCCAGCAATTGATAAAACACAATTATTAGGTACATAATAAGTTTTATAAAACTGAATGAACTCATCTAATTTGGCAGCATTCAAATGATCCATGCTTCCAATAGGTGCCCATTTATAAGGATGTACTTTATAAGCTCTTTTAAGTATCTCCGTTAAGAAAGAACCATAAGGTCGGTTGTCCATTCTTTGACGCTTTTCTTCTTTCACTACCTCGCGTTGTGTATTCACACCCACTTGTTCAATTTTGGCATGCATCATACGCTCACTCTCTAACCAAAGACCAAGGCCTACTTGGTTAGAAGGTAATAATTCATAATAAAAAGTACGGTCTTGTGAAGTATTGGCATTTAAAGCACCACCCGCATTGGTTACATACTTATCAAACTCTCCTCTTTTAATATTGTCGGTACCTTCAAATAATAAATGTTCAAAGAAATGCGCGAAACCAGTTCTTGCAGTGTCTTCATTTTTTGAACCTACATGATATAATGCCGTTACTGCCACCACAGGTGCAGAATGGTCTTCATGTAAAATAATTTTTAATCCATTCGGTAAAGTATATTTTTCAAATTGAATGGTTTGGCTTTTCGCCGGAGCTCCATTCAAGAAAAAAAGACTTGCCAACAGGATTGTTCCTAATTTTTGCATACTTAAAGTTTTAAATAAAATGTAATGAATATACCACCATAGCAATGGTTATATTATGTAATAAAAATACCAATATTTTTGTATGGATGTAGTTTCTAATATGTTAATTTCCAATAAACTTATACTATTATAATAAAATCTGCTTAGGCTCCACAGTAGACGCGTTAAACCAAGTAATAGCAGGATCTCGCTTAAACCAGGTCATTTGGCGCTTTGCGTAATGACGGGTGTTTTGTTGAATGTTTTCTATGACTTTTTCCTTGCTTATTTTCTCTTCGAAATAGTCCTTCCATTCACTATAACCTACTGTTTGTAGGGCATTTAAATGAGCATAAGTTTCTAAGCCTTTTACCTCTTTTTCCAAGCCCTCTTCCACCATATTCAATACTCTAGTATTAATTCTTTCATACAATTCCTCTCTAGGTAATTCAAGGCCAATTTTCACAATTTTAAAAGGCCTCTCCACTGCTTTTTTATTTTGAAAACTTATAATGGAAGAACCAGTTCCTAGCATTACTTCTAAGGCGCGCATTAATCGCTGTGGGTTTTTTTGTTCGCCCTTCTCCCAGTACTTAGGATCTTTTACCGATACCTCTTTTTGCAACCACCTCATGCCTAATTTCTCATACTGTGCAATAATATTTTCTCGAATTTCAGCATCAATCGCAGGTATTAAATCAAGGCCTTCACAAAATGCTTTAATATATAATCCCGTTCCGCCTACCATCACCACTGCCTCATTTCTAGTAAATAAATTTTCTAATTTTTCCATGGCCCAATTTTCATAAAAAGAGGCATTGATATTTTCATTAACAGAATGAGACGCAATAAAATGATGAGGTACCGCTTTTAATTCATTGGCACTGGGTCTGGCTACTCCAATATTCATTTCCTTGTAACACTGACGCGCATCTGCTGAAATAATTTCGGTATCTAATGCTTTGGCAAGTGCAATGGCAAAGCTTGTTTTTCCTACAGCTGTAGGACCTACCACTATGTAAACGGTTTTAGACAAAATCTTAGACTAGTTTAAATTTGAAATAAATAACTAATGTGAAATTATAAAACTAAAAAGCTTCTCCTTCGAAAAACTCAGAACCGGAGGATTCTTGATTGTTATCTTCGTCATCAGACGCATGCGCGTCTTCTTCTTGAGTATCGTCGTCATCGCTGTCAGAGCTGTCTTCAGCGTCATCAACATCATCAGAACCTTTCGTATCTTCTTCTCCTTCTTCACCAAATCCATCAGCCCCCTCATTTAAATCATACTTCTCTTCAATGTCTGCAAATTTTTCACCCAGTAAACCCTTGGTGCCATATTGCATAGGACCTACTCCTTCAATACGAGACACTAATGGATATTCTAAGTTCATATCCGCATCGGCATTTTTTATAACCTGAATAAGCTCAATTAAAAAAGACCATGACTTAACAAAATCGTACTCGTAAATAAAATGCTGATTGGTATCAATGATTTCTGAACTAATGGCTGTTTCTGCCATTAACAAAGGAGGTACTTTATATTCACGATCATATACTTCTTTGCTTATCTCTCTTCCTCTTTTCCAAATATCATTGCTTCTGTAAAAAGTAGCATCATGCTTTTGGTCAAACTCAAAAGCTTTTAATATAATAGTATGTAAGTCTTGAAAATTTTGTGTGTGTTTCACCAAAACATCACGGTATATCGCATCATCCTCTTCCCAATAAACTCTAAATTTTAATACGGCCATTTTGGTATTTTGAAACGCTAAATTACTATTTTATTATAGGAAATAAGCCTAGTTTTTCAGCTTCTTTTAACATGAAGCCATAGGCTGCCTCATAGTCATTGGGAATAACCCCATCTAATATGGCTTCTCTAATAGCGTCTTTAATAATACCTACTTGTTTAGAAGGCTCAATAGCAAATAAATGCATAATCATTTCTCCTGTGATAGGTGGCTGCCAGTTTCTAATACTGTCTTTTTGCTCAACTTCAATTAATCTTTCTTTTACAAAGTCAAAGCCTTGTAAATAACGTTTCACTTTTACCTTATTCTTACTGGTAATATCGGCAGCACATAATAACATTAAGTTATCAATATCATCTCCTGCATCAAATAATAGTCTTCTAATGGCACTATCGGTGACTGTTTCTTTAGTTAATGAAATAGGACGCAAATGAAGGGCCACTAATTTTTGCACCATTTTCATTTTTTCATTCAATGGTAATTTCAATTGCGTAAAAATTTTAGGCACCATGCGTGCCCCCACTACTTCATGTCCATGAAAGGTCCAACCAAATCCTGTTTCAAACTTTTTGGTTTTAGGTTTTGCAATATCATGTAGTAAAGCAGCCCAACGAAGCCAGATGTCCTCACTAGTAGCTGCTACATTATCTAATACTTGCAAAGTATGTGAGAAGTTATCCTTATGTCCAATACCATCAAGGGTTTCAGCACCTTCTAATTGTAATAGAACCGGGAATATATGTTTTAATAAGCCAGCTTCTTTTAATAAGTACCAACCTTTAGAGGGTACCGCAGTTTGCATTATTTTTTGTAGCTCATCGGTAATGCGTTCTTGCGAAACAATAGAAATACGGTCGGCCATTTTTTGAATGGCTGTGAAAGTTTCAGCAGTTATTTCAAAATTTAATTGCGTAGCGAAACGAATAGCGCGCATCATGCGAAGCGGATCATCGTCAAAAGTTTTTTCTGGAGCTAATGGTGTTCTTAAAATTTTATTCGTCAAATCTTCTAAGCCTCCAAAGGGGTCAATTACTTTTCCAAAATCGTTTTCAATTAAAGAAATAGCTAAAGCGTTTACTGTGAAATCTCTTCTGTTTTGATCGTCCTCAATAGTACCCGGACTTACCGATGGCTTTCTACTTTCTCTAGCATAACTTTCTTTTCTAGCTCCTACAAACTCAATCTCAATAGTATCTAATTTCACCTGCGCTGTTCCAAAAGTTTTAAATAAAGAAACCGGAGGCCTGGGTGTGAATTGATTGGCAAAAGCAGTTGCTAAAGCGAGGCCGTCACCTATACATACTATATCTATATCCTTAGTGGGTCTATTCAAAATTTTATCACGCACGAAACCACCTACTGCAAATGCAGGTGTATTCAATAAAGCAGCTTGTTTAGCTACTATGTTGAATATAGATTCTTCTTCTTGTGTAAATTGAATTTGCATGACTACAAAAGTACTAATGTTGGGCCATTTGTAGCAATGGGGCTATTAATTGATTATTGGAGATGGTTTTGGCGCAATTAAAATGCCCTAAAGGACATTGTTTTTTACCATGTAAACCACAAGGTCGGCAGGCTAGTTTTTCTTGAGTTTCTACTATATAAGATTGGGTAGATAAAGGACCAAAGCCAAAAGCGGGAACAGTAGAACAATAAATGGCCACTACGGCCGCATTCATAGCAGAGCAAAAATGTAAGGGAGCAGAATCGTTAACATAATTTAATACCGCTTTTTGTTGCAAGGCAGCAGATGCTAGAAAACTTAATTCTCCACTTAAGTTTATTATTTTTTTAGATGTACTTGAAAGAACTGAAGTATTTGATGTGTTTGAATTGAATCTTGAAATTTCATCTATAATTCTATCCCCTAAATTTTTATCTACAGGGCCTCCTAAAATATAAATAGTTCCATCAAAAGGCAAGGCCTGTATAAAACTAACCCAAGCACTTATAGGAAATTGTTTAGTAAACCAAACAGAGGCAGGTGCAATACTAATATATTTTTCAGTTTGATATTTTTTTACTTTATCAAAATCGGATGCTGTTGGATATAATTTTGGCATGCAAAGTTTTAATGCCCCTATTGACTCTGTTAATTTATGATTTCTATTTACTTCATGTACTCCATTTTCAGTAACATCATGTTTCACTGAATGGGTAAATAAAAATGAAAAAGGGTTTTTATCAAAGCCAATGGTTCTAGTAGCCTTCGATAAAACTGTCCACAAACCAGTGGCAGCAAACCTTTGCAGATTTATTAGTAAGTCATATTTCTTCGCTCTTATTTTTTTTAAGACTTGCAACCAGTGTAAATACTTATTCTCTTTTTTATTCCAAACAATAAGCTCCCCTATAAAAGGGTGTTCATTAAATAAACTTTCATTGCCTTGTCTTACTATAATATCAATACTTGCTTGAGGATAATTTTCATGTAGGGTTTCTAAAAGTGCAGTCGCCAATACCACATCGCCAATAAAGGCCGTTTGAATGAGCAATATTTTTTGCATGGTAAATAATTAAGGACGAATAATAATTAAATTACCTGCTTCATCCCATTTGACAATAGAAGAGGGTATTTGTAAATTTGTTTCTTCCTGTCTATGTTTCACCACATAGTCAACCCCTTCTTTAATATCTAATGAAATATCTGCAAAACATAAAGGCGTGGGATAGCCAGAAATATTCGCTGAAGTACTTACAATAGGTTTGCCAAAAGCCTTCATTAAATCTTTGCAAAAAGCATCCTTGGTAATGCGAATGGCCACCGACGCGTCTGCTGCTACTAAATTAGTTGCGAGATTAATAGCCTTTTGATAAATGACAGTTGTAGGTTTATGAATGCCTTTTATGTAATCAAATATTTGTACATTATTATCGGCAACATAATGGGCAATTTGCGCTTCTTCACCCAGCAGCACAATGAGCGCCTTTGAATCGACTCTTTTTTTTAAGTCAAATATTTTAGCCACAGCTTCTTCATTAGTAGCATCACAACCAATACCCCAAACTGTATCGGTGGGATATAGAATAAGTCCTCCTTTTTGAAGAGTGCTTAAACATAGTTGTATATCTTCTTCATAAACAAACATGCTGCAAATTAAACAATCCCCCTTAAATAAATTCAGCTTAGTTATTGTGTAAAACTTAGTAAGTGGAATAAAGGGCTAGTTTGTAATTTTGTACAAATTGAAACAATGGAATTGAAGAACAAAATTGAAGCGGCATTTGCCGATCGTAGTTTATTAAAAGACGCTAATTATAGCAAGGCAGTGCATGAAGTGATAGAAGAAGTAGACAAGGGTCGTTTAAGAGTGGCAGAACCCATTGACGGAAAATGGATAGTGAATGAGTGGGTAAAACAAGCTATTTTATTATACTTTGGTATTCAACCGATGCAAACCTGGGAGCTTGCCCCTTTTGAGTTTCATGATAAAATGTTACTTAAATCGAATTATGCTGCATTGGGCGTAAGAGCCGTGCCACATGCGGTAGCGAGATATGGCGCTTATTTAGCCAAGAACGTAGTTTTAATGCCTAGCTATGTAAATATTGGGGCCTTTGTAGATGAAGGAACCATGGTGGATACTTGGGCAACTGTGGGAAGCTGTGCTCAAATTGGTAAAGGCGTTCATTTAAGTGGGGGTGTTGGAATAGGAGGTGTTTTGGAACCCTTACAAGCCAGCCCTGTGATTATTGAGGATGGCTGTTTTATTGGAAGTAGATGTATTGTGGTAGAAGGTGTACATGTTGAAAAAGAAGCGGTATTAGGAGCCAATGTGGTTTTAACCCAAAGTACTAAAATTATAGACGTAAGTGGTGCAACCCCTATTGAATATAAAGGGCGTGTACCGTCTAGAAGTGTTGTTATACCTGGCTCTTATAGAAAAACCTTCCCTGCCGGCGACTACCAAGTTAGCTGCGCTTTAATTATTGGACAAAGAAAGCCAAGTACCGATTTGAAGACTAGCTTGAATGATGCTTTACGTGACTTTAATGTTGCAGTGTAAAAATCCTATTTATCTTAGAATTTTCTCTAAGTACCAAGACTTCCTAAAAAAAGTTTGGGGTGACCAAGACAAGTCCTGACCACCCCGTTTATCCTTCCCCCAAAGGATAAAAAGTTTGAAGGTTGATATATTTAATATTTCATTAATATATCAACCTTCTTAATGTAAATATGCATATATCTTAGACTTCATTCCAAATTAATAGTAAACTAAGTGGTGAAAATTAAATTTTATAATTAAATTATTATAAATTAATTATTTACATATTTATAATTTATAAAATATATATAAAAACAAATAAGTAAATTTCTTATTATACTTTTTCTACTATCTTAGCTATATGAAATTTTGTAGAATAATACTTAGTTTAACTTTCCTTATTCAAGTTAATTTATCTTTTACACAAGAGAAAAAGGTGAGTAACCCATTGCAAGAGCAAGAAATTGCCTTGCTGAATATAATTACTGCAGATAGTATTAACCCCTTAAATATTCAGTTAAATAGTGACTTATTTAATTTTGGTTTAGACACAAAAACATTCAAAGACATTGCACTTGTTAAAAAGGGCAAAGATGTCTGGATTCAACCTTTAGGAACAGGTAAACTTTTTAAGCTAGAAAAAAGTAAAAGCAACTATTCACTAATAAGAATTGATTCTACTATACATTCAGGCGTAAACTATAAAGCCTTTACATTCGAACTTAATGACACCCTATTTCAATATGGCGGTGCTGGGTTTTGGCAAATGAGAGGCATTATGACCTATTTCAGCCCTAAAACAAATGAGTGGGAAATATATCCAAGTAATATTGTTGTTAATGGCTATGACGATTATACACATTTTGTTAAATATAAACTAGATGCTGAAGCAAGTAAACTATACATTACTAAATCTTTAGCTTATGCCAATATGCCGAAGGATTTTTCAATCAATGATATTGATAGCTGTTACGAGTTTGACTTTCATAAAAATACCTGGACAAACTTAGGCGCCACTAACCCTGAATTAATTAAAGTGCTACAAGCTTCTAATTATTATAATTTCAATATAAACGACCTACTTATTTTTCAAAATTACTTGGACTATTATTGGATTAATTTTAAGAAAAATGAATTTGGAAAAATATCATCAACAAGAAATAATATAATGAAACAGCCTTGGTTAAGTTTATATACTACCAAGGAATCCTATGAATCTCTCCAATTTAATTTAGGAAGTACAGTTTACTTAATAAAAATAACAGCTGGCAATAAACTCAGTTACGCAAGCTATAGTTTTGATGCTACAGAAATAGATCAAAGCACTGTTCAATATGTATACAAAGTGGAGAACCCTATTGCCCACTTCTTCTTTAATAAAGTAATACCCTACTTTACCCCTAGCGTTTCTATAACTATTCTTATTGCATTTGGACTATTTTTTATTGTCTATAGACAAAGAAAGAAAAGAGTACCTAAGGAAGTAACAGCCAGGTTGAATTATAATTTTTATCATTCACTCACTATTATTGAAAAAGAACTTTTACAAGTATTGTATTTAAATCATCAGAAAGGAGACTCTATTTCTACAAAGGTGATTAATAAAATTATTGGAGTGCAGAATAAGGATGTATTAACTCAAAATAAAAGCAGAAGCGACCACTTTTTAAAAATTAATCAGAAGTATAAACTATCCACCCAACAGCAGTTGCCCTTAATTGTAAAAACGAGAGACAGTATTGATAAAAGGCAGT
>Ga0194037_1000072_pt1 | contig 71028 bp, 57 predicted proteins | sample JunL306m_MetaG_FD_148653 | JGI IMG/M metagenome (GOLD analysis project Ga0194037, IMG submission 148653) | Anoxic zone freshwater microbial communities from boreal shield lake in IISD Experimental Lakes Area, Ontario, Canada - Jun2016-L304-6m | ecosystem: Environmental > Aquatic > Freshwater >...
CCGCAGAACAGGGCTATCAGGAAGCACTACAAATCAGGCGAGAGCTGGCACGAACAAACCCGCAGACCTATCTGCCCGCTGTAGCAACAACGCTCAACAATCTGGCCAATTTGCAAAGTGACCGGAATGATTTCGAGGCCGCAGAACAGGGCTATCAGGAAGCGCTGAACATCTACCGAGAGCTGGCACGAACAAACCCGCAGACCTATCTGCCCGCTGTAGCAACAACGCTCAACAATCTGGCCAATTTGCAAAAAGACCGGAATGATTTCGAGGCCGCAGAACAGGGCTATCAGGAAGCACTACAAATCAGGCGAGAGCTGGCACGAACAAACCCGCAGACCTATCTGCCCGCTGTAGCAATGACGCTCATTAACATTGGGATTTTTTATCTTGAGGCAATGCCTGACCGGAAGCAATCACTTGCATGTGTTACCGAAGCGTTACGCATTATTTTACCAGCAGCAGATCACTTACCATATATCAAGAAGTATAAGGATGCTGCATTGCAGGTCGCGAAGGCTTGGGGAATTGATCCTGAAAAGTTTATTACACAGTTGTAATCCGGCAGGGGTTGAGAGGTTTTGGCGGTAAAGAGTTATATTATTTGATTTAAACAATCGAACACCATGCCGCTTTTGCACTGGCTGACAAGGGAGCAGGATATTCATGCTGCCACGCATACGCCCTACCGGTTGCTGGAGGAGGTACCGGAGTTCTCTGCCGGCGACCGCGGCACGCCCAATATGCTGATTCAGGGCGACAACCTTGATGCGCTGAAAGCCCTGCTTCCCTACTATGCCGGAAAGGTGAAGTGCATTTTTATCGACCCGCCCTATAACACCCGCAGTGCGTTTGAACATTACGATGATAATCTTGAGCATACCCAGTGGCTGGCCATGATCTATCCTCGCCTTGAACTGCTTCGCGAGTTACTGACCGAGGAGGGGAGCATCTGGGTAACGATTGACGACAATGAGGCGCATTATCTGAAAGTCATTATGGACGAGGTGTTTGGGCGAAAAAATTATTTGGGCGACTTAATTTGGAGAAAAAGGAAGGGCGGCGGTAATGATTCACATTTCTTCGCCAAAGATCATGATTATGTAATTGGTTTTGCTAAAAATTCAGATAAAAAAATTCATTCAACCAAATGGCGTGTTTCTCAGAGTGAGAAATACTTGAAAAGGTATAAGGAATTAGATGAAGACGGTAATAGATACTATTGGGACACTTTAGCGCGTGATGGACTGCAAAACCCCATAGTTGTAAAAATTGAGTGCCCAGATCATTCTTGGATTACTTTAAATTCTCAAAAATCTGACACCACAATTGAAAAAGAACTTCAATCTGGATCAATCAAATTTTCCAAAGGAAAACAAGGCTGGACACTACATCATAGAGTCTATATGCCCAATGGGCAGGTCTTAAGATCTATTTTAGATCAGATTGGCACTAATAAAGATTCAAACGATGAAGTAGCTGCGATCTTTCATAATTCTGAGTCGTTTGATTACCCAAAGCCAGAGAGTCTAATAAAAGCAATACTGGAACTTTGTACTAAAGAAAACGACCTCGTTCTCGACTCTTTCCTCGGTTCCGGCACTACTGCTGCCGTGGCGCATAAAATGGGGCGGCGATATATCGGGATTGAGATGGGCGACCATGCCATGACGCATTGCGTGCCTCGTTTGCGCAAGGTGATTGAGGGTGAACAGGGCGGCATTTCGGAAGCTGTGGGATGGAAAGGGGGCGGCGGATTCCGCTTTTACCGTTTGGGTGTTCCGGTGTTTGACGAAAACGGCCATGTTGCCGAAGGGGTACGGTTTGCCTCCCTGGCCGCGCATCTCTGGTTTGTTGAAACAGGCATCCCTTATGCCGGGCGAGCGGACTCCCCTTTCCTTGGAATCGACGAAGGTACAGGCACAGGTTATTATCTGCTCTATAACGGTATTCTGGGCGACAAGCGGCCAAACGGCGGCAATGTGCTGACCTCAAAACTCCTCTCCGGCTTGCCGCCACACAACGGGCCAAAAATCATTTTCGGGGAAGGGTGCCGACTGAGCGCGGAGCGGTTGAGCAGCGAAGGGATTACCTTCCGGCAGATTCCCTATGAGATTAAAGCGCGATAGGAGCCAACATTTTATGGAACTGAAAGATTTTCAGCAGAGCGCCCTTGATACCCTTGCCGCTTACTTTGAGCGTGCCCGAATGTCGAATGATCCGGAGCAGGCCTTTTTCCAGACCTTGCGGGAGCGCAACCCGGAACAGAATCTTCCAAACTGGCGCACCATTCAGCATCTTCGGGGTGTGCCGAATGTCTGTTTCCGGCTGCCGACCGGCGGGGGGAAAACTCTGCTGGCTGCCCACTCCATAGCTGTTGCCGGGCGTTCCTATCTTGAGCGGGATTTCCCCGTGGTGTTGTGGCTTGTACCAACCAGCACCATCCGCAGGCAGACGGCAGAGGCGTTGAAAAAACCTTTCCACCCCTACCGTGCAGCAATCGACACGGCTTATGACGGGCGTGTTGCGGTTTTTGATATCAGCGAGATTGAGCAGATCAGACCGCAAGACCTGACCGAGCGCGTTACTGTTATTGTTGCCACAATCCAGAGCCTAAGAACGAGCAATCCCGACGGACGGAAGGCTTATGCCCATTCTGAACAGTTTGAACCGCACTTTGCCCATATCCCCGAAAACACGGCAGGGCTTGAACGTGGCGAGAACGGCACAATCAAGTTCTCCTTTGTGAACCTTATGGCTTTTCACCGTCCTCTGGTGATTGTGGACGAGGCGCACAAGGCGGGAACCAACCTTTCGTTCGATATGCTTGCGGCATTGCGGCCATCGTGCATTGTGGAATTTACCGCCACTCCGAACACCGACCCGAAAAACGGGAGCAATGTACTGTTCCGCGCTTCGGCTGCGGAGGTGAAAGCCGCTCAGATGATCAAGTTGCCGATCATCCTGACCGAGCATCCCGACTGGCGTGCCGCCGTGCATGATGCTCTCGAAACCCGCGCACGGCTGGCGGAAACGGCAAAGAGCGACCCGCGCTATATCCGCCCGCTGGCACTTTTTCAGGCTCAGGACAAAGGGCAGGAAGTAACCGTTACCGTTTTGAAAGCATACCTGATTGAGAACGAGCATATTGCACCGGAAAAGATTGCTGTTGCCACCGGAGAGCAGCGGGAACTGGATGCCATCAACCTGTTTGATCCGGCTTGCCATGTGGAATGCATCATTACTGTTGAAGCCCTCAAGGAGGGGTGGGACTGTTCGTTTGCCTATGTGCTCTGTTCTGTGGCGAATATCGGGAGCGCAACCGACATTGAGCAGCTTCTGGGAAGGATTCTGCGGATGCCCTACGCGCAAACCCGACCGAACGAAGCGCTGAACCGTGCCTATACCCATGTATCGAGTCCGCGCTTTGGCGAAGGTGCGCGAGCCTTGACCGATACGCTTGTGCAGAAAATGGGTTTTGAGCCGGACGAGGCCGCTGCCGCTATTGAACAGCACCAACCGTTCCTTGATGGATTTGAGCCGACGACGGGCGAAGTGATGATGCATCGCGCTCCTGTACTTATTGAAACAGTGGAGAGTGTGCCGGATTTGAGCGGCCTTGCCCTTGATGTTGCCGAGCGTGTGCAGGTGGAGACGCAACCGGATGGAACCGTTACCGTAACTGTTAAGGGCGAAATCCCTGAAGAGCTGGAAAACCGCCTGCTTGCCTCCGTTCCTGTTGGCCGGCAGGAAGCGTTGCGAGCTTCGGTGAACCGGCACCGCATTACGCACCGCAACACTCTTGCTCCTGCTGTGCGGGGCGAAAAGTTTGCCGTGCCGCGTCTGTTCCTGAACGTGCAGGGAGAGCTGGAGCTTGCCGATGAAGCGTTGATTCTCGACCTTGGCGGCTGGACGCTGAACAGTTGCCCTGCGGAACTCACGGCAGCGGAGTTTTCCATCAAAGAGAGTGCCGAACGCTGGGAGGTTGACGTGCAGGAAGAGAGGGTTGTGTATCATCACCTTGATCAACATGTTCAGCTTGAAATTGGAGCGTTGAAGCTCGACTGGACAGAGCTGGCGCTTTCCCGCTGGCTTGATATCCAGTGCCATCAGCCGGACATTACGCAGCCCGTGCTGCTGGAGTTCTGCCGGAAACTGGTTGCTTACTTGATGGAGCAGCGGAACATTCCGTTACCTGACCTGCTGCGCTTCAAATATCAGCTTGCAAAGGTCACGCTGCAGAAAATTGCAGCCTATCGCCAGAAGGCTTATGCGCAAGATTATCAGACCTTTCTGTTTGCTCCCGAAACAGTTAACGAAACTTCGGTTGAAACCCGCTTTGCCGACGGGTTCGCTTTCGATAACCGCCCCTATCCAGCCGCGTGGGTTTACTCTGGCCGCTATCAATTCAAAAAGCATTTTTTCGGCAGCATCGGTGAACTGAAAGGGGAAGGAGAAGAGTTCGAGTGTGCGCAGTTGATCGACACCCTGCCGCAGGTGAAATACTGGATTCGCAATCTTGCAGGCCGCCCTAAAACCTCCTTCTGGCTGCCAACCTCTACTGACCTTTTCTATCCTGATTTTGTAGCCCTGCTTGATGACGGGCGGATTCTGGTGGTGGAATACAAGGGTGAGCACCTTGTTTCAACCAGCGATACCAGGGAAAAACGAAACATCGGAGAATTGTGGGCAGCAAGGAGCGACGGTAAAGGGGTGTTTTTGATTGCCGAGAAAATGAATTCCCAAGGCCAAACCGTTGCCGAGCAGCTTGCCCATGCGCTTGCATGAGCAACGTCAGGGGAAACAAACAACAGTACAGAAAAGTTTACCCTGCGGTTTTCTCCATGCAGATGCCCGGTAATCTCGAGATCTTTTTTCCGGAACATGCAGCAAAAGCACTTCATGTTAATCCGGCGGCTTTACACAATCATCTACACACGTTATGTCACAGATTCAACCCACTGATTCAGAGTAATGTTTTACCGATATGCTCAACATCCATTCATGTGCATGAAGGTCGGCACATAGTTACTCAAAAATGACACCAAGAACGTCAAATTCTTTTTTTCCATTCTTTCGGGCAATCTCATGAATGGTCATGTCAGGGCCGGATTCCATAATACCTTTCTTTTCAAGTTTACTCGTGAGCTCGGTGCTGTTCTGCCCTGCAACGGCTGCAACAGCTGCAAGTTTTGCCGATTCGAGTGCTCTGGTCATTTTCATCCTGGGATTTTCCTTTTGTGATGCAGGCAAACCAACAGAAAGTGCCGTGATAATAGCGCAGGATAACATGATAGCAAATGCCGGTTTTCGTGCAAAGTAGGCTGTGAAGGTTTTCCAGTTGACGATAGTATGAAACGTTACACCGATAACCATAGCCCAGCTCAACCACTCATGCACGGGATGAATGTACCCTGCCTGAATTTTAAAGAACATCATGACACCAGTCACGGTGAGAATGAAAAATGTGCCGGCAGCCAATGGTGTTGCCCAGAGCCTAATGTGTTTGATCATGAAAATGTTGTTTTTTCGTTCGAATACATGAATACAGGCAGAAGTTTTGCTTCTGTGTGAATTGGGACGACAGAGAAAGGAAAATCCTGCGTATGAAAACGGAAAATTATGACATAGACCTGAAAGTATGGTTCACTTTCTGGATTATGCTTATATAAGTCGGGTAGTTTGTGATATAACTTTGTCTCGCTTCGTCTGCTGCATTTTGTGGCAGGGAAGGTTTTTTACCAATATCAATCTTTTCACCTCTCGGTTACTGCTTGTTTTGTTATTTTTTTCTTTCCAGCATGCTGCTCTCTGATGAAATAGAGAGAGGTCAACAACCTAAATAATACATGAACCATGAAAAAAATTGCCGTACTCTATGCCGCAATTGCTTGTTTGTGGACTGCACCGGTTTCAGCTGCAGCACCTTATGTCAGCGGATCGGTTGGGCTGGGTTTTCCTGTAAGTTCTAATAAATCGAACAGCTCTGTTGAAACGAACAATGCAATAGAGTTCAAGACGGGGTTTCCATTTTGCGGTGCTATTGGCGTAAAATCAGGCGATGTACGCTCTGAACTTTCTGTCGGATATCAGAAAAATGATATTGATAACGTTTCTGGTGCTCCCGTTTCGGGAGCTGATGCTTCAGTGTTATCGTTCATGGCTAACGCTTATTATGAGTTTTATATTATTGATTCAAGCGTTATTCCTTATGTAATGGGTGGAGTTGGTGATGCCAGGGTTAAAGCGCATGAGAGTATACATTCCTTTGACATTGACAAAAGTGTGTTTGCCTGGCAGGCCGGTGCTGGCGCTGGAGTAAAGAGTTCAAAACAGGTTACTCTTGATGTGGGATACCGCTATTTCAAAACATCAAAAGTAGCTGACGATTATGGTAGTAAGTACACCATTTCATCCAGCAACATTCTTGTTGGTTTGAGATATAGATTCTGAGTTGCTTTGGGCATGTTGTAGACTGGCCTCATTGAGATTGATGTGAATATTTTGGAGCTATCAAATTATCGTTTGAAATCTTTTCAGTTGATGCTTACCTTTCTTTCCGAAAATGAGGTCACGTTACTCCTCTGTTAAAAAAATCCATTCTACCGGTTTTATTGGTGGAATACACTTTTTTACTGTTTGAAAAAATTACTGCTCGTAGCTGGCGGCAAAAACGGCACTCTTTTGCTTGCCCCCTTATATGAAGCCTTTAAAAAAAACAGTTCCTATAAAACGGCAGTTCTCCTTGCTGCTACGGAAGGAACTGAACCAATCAGCCGTGACCTTGCGGTGAGCTTCAATATCGGTGGTGAAGGCATCCACACCATTTCTCTGTTAAAAGGAACTCCAATTCAGCAGCTTGCTGCTGTTATGACCAGTCTGGAAGCAATTCTTCTCAGCGAACAACCAGATATCGTGCTGGTTTGTGGTAGCGATAATGTTGCCTTCGGAGCTACGGTTACAGCCGCAAAGCTTGGCCTGCCAGTTGCGGCGGTCGATGCCGGTCTGCGAAGCTATGATCGTTCAGATAGTGAAGAGATCAACCGTATGGTCATTGATGCCATGGCCGATATCCACTTTGTCAGTGAACACAGCGGTGAATATAACCTTATCAATGAAGGTGTGCCCGATGAAAAGGTATTTTATTGCGGCAACCTTACCATTGACACGCTTGTCAGGCTGATGGAGCAGAGAAACAAAGAGGTCATTAGTGACAATCATGATCTTTTGCCGAAAAAGTATATGCTTGTGCTTTTAAACCCCGCAATGCTCTCAACAGGAAAAAAGCAGTTTGAGATGATACTTCGATTACTGAAGGAAATTTCCAGTCAAATTACTATCGTCATGCTGTCCTTTGCCGGGTTTGAGAGGCTTATCAAGGAGCACGAACTCAACGAGATATTCCTGGAAATAGAAAACCTGGAAGTGATTGAGCAACCAGCTCATACTGTACTGTTGACTCTTCTCCGTGACTCACGGCTGCTCCTTACCGATACCGAAGAGCTGCAAGCCGAAGCCACGGTCATGAATGTTCCCTGCCTCACCATGATGGAGACCTCTACACGTCCTTCAACCATTGAAATTGGCACCAACATACTTGTTGGACTCAATGAAGATGATATCAGGAGCAGCATTTACAGCATTTTGGATTCTGATTTACACCATCACGTAACCAGCCGATCAAAAATACCTGAAAAATGGGACGGAACCTCAGCAGACCGAATAGTAGCCTTGCTCGAACAATTGGTGTAAAAATACTTTGCTTGGGGGCAAAGAAGTTTTTTCCCATCCAGACCTTGCCATGCCTCACCCATACTATTGCTGAGCATAAAAAAAGCCAAAAGCAGTGTACGCCGAAAAACTGCGGCATGTATCAGCCCAGGTTTAAGCGGTTCTTATTTTAATATTTCATATGCCTTTTTGGGGTAATGTTGACAAAGCCGGCCTTTGGAATTAAATAAAGAATTCTTGCAGCAGAGTGGCAAGGTAATCATTCATGGTGGATTGATTTTTTCAGGCTGCAAGGCTTCGGGAAATTTACCCATAGCGATTACACTATTCAGAAACACACAAGCATAGTATTGAGCTGAGAAACCAAGCACCGTATTCGGTTTTCCGGCAAAAAGCGTTTACCTTGAACCAGAATATTGTTTCGCCAACTGCTTCAGCCATGGATTACAGGAATATGCCGATGTTTCCCCGAACAGAAAATAGAGCCGGACAGAACTATCTTCTTCACACTGCCTTGTTTTTTGCAACAGTACTTACCACAATGTTTGCTGGTGCATTCTGGAGCGGACATCCTGTATTGTTCAGAGGAGTGACGCCTTTCATCATCAATCTTTCATCAGGTGTTCCCTACTCGATTTCCCTGCTTCTTTTTTTAAGCGTTCATGAGTTTGGTCATTATTTCGCTGCTCTGCATCATCGTATCAGTGCAACTCTTCCATACTATATTCCCGTTCCTCCTCTTCCCTCTTTTCTCAGTCTCGGAACCATGGGGGCAGTAATAAAAATCAGGGAAAAGATTACCGAAACAACCGCGCTTTTCGATATCGGCATTGCTGGCCCTGTGAGCGGATTTATCGTCTGCGTCGGACTTCTGGTTTACGGGTTTATGAATCTTCCGCCGGCCACTTTTATTTATACTGTTCACCCTGAATACCATGCGTCAGGTGGCCCGCTGCACATAGCTCCAAAAGAAACTCTTATCATTGGTAAAAACCTGCTTTGGATAATACTGGAAAGGGGTATAGCCCCAAAAAACCTGCCGCCGATGACGGAAATGTATCACTATCCTTTCTTGTTCACTGGATGGCTCGGATCATTTGTAACGGGGCTTAACCTTCTTCCTGTAGGCCAGCTTGACGGCGGGCATATCATCTATGCCATGTTCGGGCAAAAAAGGCACGCAATGGTTGCCAAGGGATTTCTTTTTTGCATCATCATTCTCGGCTTACCATCATTGCTTGAATTATTGCTTTCACTGCTTAAACTGAATTCTGCGGCGTTCATACCGGAACAGCTTCTCTACTGGTCGTGGCCTGGATGGATATTCTGGGCTTTCATCCTTTTACGATTTATTGGCCTGAATCATCCACCAACAGAGTATGATCACCCTTTGACAACAGTAAGAACAGTTTTTGGATGGGCGGCAATAACGATTTTTGCTCTAACCTTTACTCCTGTACCTTTCGGATTAACCTGAACAGAAATTACCATGGATAGCATTCCTCAAAAGGTGATTGATTTCCAGATTAATTGCGCAGGACAATTGCTGGATTTGTCTGCCGGACCACAAATCATGGGTATTCTGAATACCACTCCCGACTCATTCTACGATGGGGGAAAGTTTCACGGAAAAAACAAAAGTATTGATCTTGACCAAGCCGTTGACCATGCTCTTGAGATGATTCGCAACGGTGCTTCGATTATCGATATAGGTGGTGAATCGTCACGGCCTGGTGCTGAAAAAATTTCGGCAAAGGAAGAGATTGAACGTACCTTGCCACTTATTACCCTATTGCGGAAAAAGAGTGATATCCTGATCTCCATAGACACCTATAAAGCTGAAGTCGCTGAAAAAGCATTACAAGCCGGTGTACATATTATCAATGATATTTCGGGTTTCACCTTTGACGATGCTCTTCCCCGCGTCTGCCAGCGTTACCAGGCTGCTGCTATTCTGATGCATACTCCGGTTAAACCTGAAGCTATGCATTGGAATACCAAGGCCGGTTGTAGCGAGGGGAATATTATTTCCCGGGTTACTGCTTTTTTGGAACACTCTATAGCAATTGCTGAAAAGAATTCGATTAATAATATTATTATTGATCCCGGGTTCGGATTTGGCAAAAGCGTATCAGACAATTTCCAATTGCTCGGCAGATTACGTTTACTGCATTCGCTTGGTAAACCAATCCTTGTCGGGATTTCGAGAAAATCGTTTCTTGGAAATGCCATTACACAATCGGGCAGTGAGATGCTTCCACCATCCGAAAGACTACCGGCTACAATTGCAGCAGAAACCATTGCATTGATGCATGGCGCCAGTATTCTCAGAGTTCACGATGTTGCTGCTGCTGTCCAAAGTTTGCTTGTGTTCAAGACAATGCAGAGTGAGAGAAATAAGACGTTATGAGCAGAGGCGAAATGGAAAAAGCGCCTGACTAACTTCTTGATATACCTTTTTTTCTTAACTTGATCGTAAATGCCTGAATCGAGACAGTTAAACCCTCACTGTTCAGATGTATCTTTCTAAAATTGAACTCTTCGGCTTCAAGAGTTTTGCTAACAAAACCAGAATAACATTCGACAGGGGACTAACAGCAATTGTAGGCCCCAACGGATGCGGCAAAACCAATGTGGTTGATGCGATGCGCTGGGTGCTTGGCGAGCAGAAATCATCTCTGCTTCGCTCCCCAAAGATGGAAAATATTATTTTCAACGGCTCTAAAAATCTCAGGCCTCTAAGTTTTACCGAAGTTTCAATTACCGTTCAAAACACAAAAAATGTTCTCCCTATTGAGTATACCGAGGTTACCATAACCCGCCGGCTCTACCGTAGCGGTGAAAGTGAGTTCCTTTTAAATCAAGTGCCTTGCCGTCTAAAGGATATTCTTGATCTTTTCACCGATACAGGAATGGGCAGCGATGCTTATTCGGTCATTGAGCTGAAAATGATTGAGGAGCTTATCAGCAATAAAAGCGAAGAACGTCTCAAGCTATTTGAGGAAGCTGCCGGCATAACCCGCTATAAACAAAGGCGAAAACAAACTTTCAAACTGCTTGAGAGCACATCAATTAACCTTGCCAGGGTGGATGATGTGCTTGCTGAAGTTGAAAAAAAAGTAAAATCCCTAACACTGCAGGCAAAAAAAGCCGGAAAACTTCGAGAACTCAAAAAAGAAATCCACTCTATCGATCTTGCACTCTCTTGGGCTATAATGGAAGAGTTGCGACAGAAACTTGAACCCATACAAAATAAAATCAAGGCAGAAGAGTTGCTGAACCATGAATATGTTGCGAAAATCGCTATAGAGGAGAGCAGTGCCCAAGAGCGTGAACTCCAATTACTTGAAGAAAAAACTTTTGTTTCCGAAACAGAAAAAAGAGTTAACGAACGGAATCAAGAGATTAATGTGCTTGAAAAAAAACTTTTGCAGTATGAAGAACATCAAAAAAACTTAGCGTCGAACATTACCCGGTTAAAATCAATAATAAGGGAGAAAGAGCTGCAAATCCGTGAGCAGGAACTGATAAAAAGCGACCTACTGCAACAAAAGGGACCATCTGAAATTACCTGCTCCGAATTGGAAAAAGCTGTTCACAATTTGGAAAATGAACACGAACAGCTCAATACCACACTGCAGCAACAGAGAAGTAAACTTGTTTATGAACGCGGATTGAGCGAAAAACAACAGTATAACGATAATCAACTTTCTCTGACAAAACGAAGCCTCGAATCAAAACAAGAACATTTGCGAACAACGGTTCAACGGCTTGAAATAAAAAAAGCAGGCATTCTGAAAAAACTGGAAGAGTCCAGCAAAATTGGTCAACAGTTTCTGGTAGAGGCCAATAATAAAAAAACAGAAGTTACCAAAGCAAAAAATTGCGAAGCCCTCTTACTGGAACGCAGGGAACATGTGATGCAGCGAATTGAAGAAAAGAGAGAAGCTCTTCTATTGTGCAGAACCAAGCGTGATAAACTGCACAACCAAATTTTGCTTGCCAATTCAGTGCTTGATAATTTTGAAGGAATGCCCGAAGGATTAGCGTTTCTTGAAAAACAGAAAAACGGAGCTGTTGGCATGGGGTGCCTTTCCGACCTTGTTTCACTTGACAGTCGATACAGAAAAGCACTGCATGCGGCACTCGGCGAGAGTACAAACTACTATGTCTGCAAATCAATCAATGATGCAAAAGCAGGTATAACCAACTTGACAAAGTCAAACAAGGGAAAAGTTCATTTTCTCGTGCTTGATCTTATTGCAGGATCTGTGGTCAGTGAATACCCAAAAATCAGCGGAGCCACAAAAACTCTTGAAATTATCGAGTATCCACCGGAGCTTTATCTCGTGCTCCAGTTATTGCTGGGAAAAAGCTACATCGTAAGTGATCTCTACACAGCAGAAGCTTTTGCTATGGAACATCCCGCCTGCTCATTTGTTACACTTGAAGGGGAAAAATTTACCGGAAACGGTATGATTTTCGGCGGAAGTTCCAAAAACAACGAAGGATTGCGACTTGGTAAAAAAAACGAACGTGGCCAGTTGCAAAAAGAAAGTGACACTATAGAGCAGGAGATCATAAAAATGGAAGAGAGCCTCCTGAAGCTGCGCCAGGAACAGGAAACGATAAAAACAGTCGAACAGCGGAGAAAGGTAGAACTGCTTGAATTAGAAATAGTTTCATTTGAAAAAAAAATGGCGCGGTTTGATGCTGATCAAAACAGTATGAAACAGGAAATAATACAAATAGGATATGAAATTGAGGCTCTGCTTCTGCAGCAAAATGACTGCGAGACCGAATTGAACAAACTGCTACCGGTTATCAGTAGTAGTATGTCAAAAGGAATGTTACTTAGAAATCAAGTCCAGAAACTGCAAGAGAACCTTACTACTCTGGAAAAACGTCATCATGAACTTGTTAGAAATATACAAGCCAGTCAGACTCATTACAGAGACGAACTCCTTAAACTGGAAAAAATCAGGCTCAACCTCTATGCAACCGATCAGGCAATTGTGATACTGAATCAAGAAATCAGAAAGCTCCAAGCCGAACAGGAAGCTGCAGAAAAACAGAGCGGCTCAGGTGCTGAGGTTGCCGGAAAAATAATGGAAGAGCTTGACACGATGCTCATTACCTCTTCTGAGGAACAAAAAAGGCTCAATGAACTTGAATCAGCCTACCGACAACACCAGGCAGAGCTTCATGACACTCTGGCAGCGCAAAGAGATCTGCAGCGGAAGCATACAATGGGGCTGCAACTACTCACGACACTCACCAACGAACGAACGCAGCTTGAACAATCGCTTGACCATCTTGTTACTGCATTTAAACTGAAATATGATTGTGATCTTATTAGTATGAAACCACCGGACATTGATGCGTCATTCGATCGAAACAAATCAGCAGAACAGCTTGAAACACTGATTAGACAACGCGAACAGTTCGGCGCAGTCAATGAGTTAGCACTTGAAGAGTATCAGGAAGAAAAACAACGGTTTGATTTCCTAACCGAACAAAAACAGGATCTGATAAAGGCCGAAACACAGCTTCGCACAACGATTGAGAAAATCAACAGAACAGCGCTACAGAAATTTGATGAAACGTACCGCGAAGTACGAAAAAACTTTATCATTATTTTTCATGAGCTTTTCGACCCAGAAGATGAGGCAGACCTTTTGATTCACGGAAGCGAGGACCCTCTTGATGCTCACATTGAGATTGTAGCTAAACCGAGAGGGAAAAAACCTCTCTCAATCGAACAACTCAGCGGTGGTGAAAAAGCACTGACAGCTCTTTCACTCCTTTTTGCAATTTATTTGGTAAAACCAAGTCCGTTCTGCATTCTGGATGAAGTGGATGCTCCACTTGACGATGCAAATGTAGGACGGTTTATTAAACTTCTGAAAAAATTTGAGAATAACACTCAATTTATTATTGTTACGCACAACAAAAAAACCATGGCTTCCTGCCAAGCTCTTTACGGAGTCACCATGGAAGAGGAAGGTGTGTCAAAACTGATCCCCATCCGGCTGGAAAAAATCAGAAATTGAATTTATGCCGGAACATGATATGTTGAAAAAACTGATTTTATTTGACATTGATGGCACCCTGCTCTCTATTGGGCAAATCAACCGAACAATCCTTGGTGATGCACTTAAAGAAGTGTACGGCACTGAGGGATCTACCAGCACACATGATTTTGCTGGTAAAATGGACAATATCATTATTTATGAAGTCCTGAAAAGTGCCGGACTGAGTGATACTGTTATTGCAAGAAAATTCAAGCAGGCTAAAGCCACCTATATCGAAATGTTCCGCGCACAAACCAAGCCCACGGATATTACACTGATGGAGGGCGTACGAGAACTACTGAACGAGCTGTCGGGACATCCTGAACTGCTGCTCGGTCTCCTGACCGGAAATTTCGAAGGATCGGGGCGACATAAATTACATCTTCCTGATATTGATCATTTTTTCCCTTTTGGTGCTTTTGCCGACGATGGTAACAGTCGCAATGCACTGCCTCCTGTTGCTGTTGAAAAGGCTTACCAGATTTCGGGAAAAATGTTTTTAGAAAATGATGTCGTCATTATTGGCGACACGGAACACGACATTGCTTGCTCCAGAGTGCTGAACGCAAAATCAATTGCCGTAGCAACTGGTACCTACTCGGCCAATGAGTTGAGAAAACACAACCCAGATGTTCTATTGGACAATTTAAGCCGGATTGATATAGTTCTTAGTGAGATATTCTGATACGCAATCAATTAACTGCTCTTTTATGAAGACATACCGACGCCAAATCCGTGAAAAAATTTTACAAGCCCTCTATACGATTGAACTGAGAGATACCGATATAGATTCTGCTGTAGGATGGTTGTTGACGCAGGAAATACTTGATGATGCCAATGCCATGAAATTTTTTAATCTGCTCATAAAAAGTGTTAAGGAAAACAAAGAGGAAATTGACCAGTACATCGCCAAACACGCATTGAACTGGGATATGAGCCGTATTGCAATCATCGATAAGAACATTCTTCGAATGGCCCTTGCAGAAATTCTTTATTGCGAAGACGTACCTCCAAAAGTATCAATCAATGAGGCTATTGAAATTGCAAAAAAATTCACCAGTACTGATAAAAGCAGCAAATTCGTCAACGGCATTCTTGATGCAATCTTCAATGAGCTGAAAGCTGAAGGGAAAGTCCATAAAAACGGCAGAGGACTTATTGAACATTCGACAGCAAAGCAGGAAAAAACAGCAAGTGATATTGAGGACACCAAAATCAATTTGTAAAAATGGGAACACCAGGCATAACACAATCTATTCAGGAAAAGATTCTATTGCTTAACGAAATGCTTGGAAGCAAATACCCGAACCCGAAAAGTGAATTACACTATGACAGCCCTTTTCAGCTTCTGATAGCAACAATCCTCGCCGCCCAGTCAACAGACAGACAAGTCAATATCATTACGAAAGAGTTATTCCGGTATGCTCCAGATGCAGAAAGTATGAGCCAATTGAACCTTGACTTGATAAAAAGCCTTATTCGCTCTATTAATTATTTTAATAACAAAGCAAAAAACATCCTTGAAGTAAGCCAGATATTAATCAATCAGTATGATGGCGAGGTTCCGAACACGAGGGATGCACTCGAAAGCCTTCCCGGAGTAGGAAGAAAAACGGCAAATGTTGTTTTGAGTAACATATTCAAGCAAGCAGTTATGCCTGTTGACACCCATGTTCACCGCGTTTCAAACAGAATCGGTTTGGTGCAGACAAAGAACCCCGAACAAACCGAAACAGAACTTATGAAAATCATTCCTGAAGCATGGGTTATCAACTTTCATCACTACCTGCTCTTTCATGGACGTTACACCTGCAAAGCAAAAAGACCTAGCTGTAACGATTGCACAGTCGACCGTATCTGCGATTTTGCACAAGCAAATCTTTGATGTATCATGTTTGGACACCGAACCCACATATCATCTTTTCGTCCAATCAAGATAAAAAACTAACGAAGTTCAACCTTCCTGTCAACGGCATATATCCACTCTCCTTCAGGGCGGTGACGGTTGCCTGCCCATAGTTCAAGCATCACACCTTTTGCAGGCAAGACCGGTGAAGTAAAAATCTCAATCTGATAGAATAGTTCATCAAGAAGATCATCCCAGATCTCTTCTATAGTCGCACCAGTGGCCACATAGTCACTGCTGGGCGTAAGTGAATGCACATCAGGCTGAAAATAGTCAGCGATGAAAATAAAGCTATCCGGCATCAGAAATCCACCCCTAAAAGTACCTCGGGAACGTTGTACACCAGGCACTTCAATCCAGAACTCCAGCAAGGTATCAGTAGTCAGTTTCCCATCACCAGAAAGCTTGTCGAAAAGTTGCTGAACAGTTTGACGAATGAGCAATTTGTTGTCGCTCGAAAGCTCATGCAATTTAAAGTCAGGAGTATGGTCACGCATTTTGTAATAGTGATAATCAGTAAATTTGTTTTCTAATATACTGTTCTTTTTTTGATCCATCAACAGTATAACAACCCCGACAGTTTGCAAATGATCAAACAACTGACGTAATTGATTTTTAGAAAATATTGACTCTTACATTCTTTGCAAAGCACTGTTGTTATGATCAAAAAAAAGTCCATTGTCGATGTCCGGGCGACCATCTTACAAAACCGCTGTATCAGCAAAAATGTCAACATCATCACTCTTGACTGTCCTGAAATTGCCGCTACGGCAAAACCAGGAAACTTTGTAAACATCAAAATCAACGACACAACACAGCCACTGCTCAGAAGACCGTTTTCAATCCACAACGTGCAAGAAAACACCATTCAAATAATGGTAAAGTCTATCGGTTGCAGTACAACCTTACTCTGCAATACCGGTTCAGGAACGACAATGATGGTACTCGGTCCACTTGGTAAAGGCTTCACTACCTCTGGACATAACTTCAGTACCGCTATTCTGATTTCTGGAGGAATTGGTTCTGCGCCAATGCTTTTTCTGGAAAAAACACTTATTGCCAAAGGTAAAAAAGTAATTAACTTGATCGGGAGTCAAACAAAAGAAGAGTTACTTGACCTTGGTCTGACAAACGCCCTGTTTGCAACGAATGATGGTTCTTTAGGCTTCAAAGGTAATGTGGTGGAATTACTCCAAAATGAGCTACCTGCTCTGGGAAACAAAAAAATTCTCAAAATTTTTGCTTGCGGACCGAATTCCATGCTTAAAGCGCTTGCCAAATTCTGCAGAGAAAACCTCCTTTCCTGTGAAGTATCTGTTGAATCAATGATGGGCTGTGGAATCGGCATCTGTTACGGTTGCAGTATCGCAATTAAAAATCCTGATGGAGAGATTAAAACTGTCTTACTATGCAAGGAAGGACCCACAATTGATGCTGAACGGCTTGTACTATAGAGCTTATATATATACCTTTAAGAAAAACTGGTGGCCTATTCCTGAATTTTTTTCAATGAACAGTAAATATTATGGCAAAAGGACTTAATAAAGTAATGCTCATCGGTAATCTCGGAAACGATCCTGAGTTAAAGGTTATATCATCAGGTCAGTCGAGATGTACATTTACAGTAGCTACAAGTGAAAGCTTCAAAGACAGTAACGGCAATGTACAGGATAGAGTTGAGTGGCACAGAATTGTCGTATGGGGAAAGCTTGCCGAAATATGTAATCAGTATCTGAAAAAAGGACGGCAAGTCTATATTGAAGGACGCCTGCAGACCCGCAGCTGGGATGATATAAAAAGCGGTGAAAAAAAATATGCTACCGAGATTGTCTGTACCGACATGCAAATGCTTGGCGGCCCTCGTGAACAAAGCAGCGGACAAGGTTATGGTGAAAGCGCCATTCAAAATTACGAACTACAGCAGCCAAAACAGCCACAGAAAGAATTTTACAAACACGACACTGACTATAATAACAATATAGGTACATCCGCTTCACCATCAGGAGCGATGCTTGAGAGCGAAAAGGATGATTTACCATTCTGAACAATTTTTAAATTTTCAGAACTCATGCTCTGAAATAGCAGATAATGGTGGACATCTTCAATGGATACAATAAAAAAAGCAACTCTTACTGGTGACATTTCACCTGTTTATTTTTTCTACGGCCCTGAAAGCTACCTCAAGGAAGAAGCGGTTGATGTGATCAAAAAGGCAGTTTTTCTATCGGAAAGCGATGCCGTCTGCAATACGCATATTCTTTACGGCCCGGAGCTTACTCTTGGTGAGTTAGTATCAAAAGCTTCCGAATACCCTATGTTTACTCCGAAGCAGCTCACTATTGTACGTCAGTTTGAGAATATCAAAAAAATCACAAATAAAGAACTACAGAAACAGCATGCGGAAAAATTCGACCGATACATACAGAATCCGGCCGATTTTACTGTTCTGATTATTGATGCTGATAAAGTAGATAAAAAAGAGTGGGAAAAACACCCGTTCAGCACGTTGAAAAAATGCCGAAAGGAGTTCCCTGCTATCAAAGCTCCAGACCTCTTTGCCTCTGAGAGAGCAAAGGAATTAGGATGGGAATTCGAAGCTGATGCCCTCAAAACCTTTACGGCCTATATCCATCCCGCAGCAAGAGAAATATGCCATGAAATTGGAAAAATCATCATGTATGCATCGAGCCATGCCAATACGAAACGCATCACGATAACCGATGTCTATGACTGCGTTGGCATATCACGGACCTACAACGTCTTTGAACTTGAAAAGGCCCTTATTGAAGGAAACCTGAGACTTTGCACCGGTATATCTCTCATGATAATGGATCAGGAAGGACAAAAAGAAGGACTGGGTAACATTATCAGGTACCTTGCAACTTTTTATATCCGTCTTTGGAAACTGTTACAACCCGAAGTACAACAACTACCGCAGGCAGAAATAGCGAAAATTCTCGGGCTGTACGGTAAACAGGAGTACTTCGTAAAAAACTACCTTTCCTACACCAGATTGTTTTCACTCATGGATGCTGAACGAGCTATAACTGCTCTTAAGGAAACTGATGCAGCGCTCAAAGGGTTGCTCCCCTATCCTGATGAAAAGTTTTTGCTTCTGAAGCTCATGCAAAAACTGCTTGGTTAAAGACACCAAACCAATAAAAGTTTCAAAACAGCTACAAATGTATCCTTACATCCACCCTTTTTGCCAATACCACTCAATGGTTCTTGCAATCCCTTCGTCAAGGGATGTAATTGCAGTAAAGCCCAGATCAATTTCAGCCCGTTCTGGAGAGCAAACCCAGTAATTTTGAGCCAGTTCGTTCGCCTTGTCGCGGTTAATCAAAGCTGGCTTTCCTGTAAGTGCACCTGCTACACCCATAAGGGTACCAACAAAAGAAACAAGAGGCAATGGCAATGAAACTCTATATAACTTTTGAAACCCAAGTATCGGCTTTGCCGCAGCAATAACCTCATCCCATGACCATGACTGTTTAGATGTTATATAGTAAGTCTGACCTATCGCTTTATCAGAACGCGCAGCCATCATGATGCCTCTTAACAGATCATCAACATAAATCATGCTGAAACGCTGCTTTCCTCCACTACCGGGTAATACTAACACACCTTTTGCAAGCATCTGGAAAACTTGTAGAATATCACGGTCACCAGGGCCATAAACTGCAGGAGGACGGACAATCGTAACAGGAATTACTCCTGCACTTTTCATACAGAGCAGTTCTGCCCTTAGCTTACTTCGCCCGTAAGCACTTACTGGACGAGGAGTATCACACTCACTAACCCCGATCCTGCCTTCAACGGCCGGACCAGCAGCAGTCAGCGATGACACAAATATAAATCGCTTCAATGATGGATTATTTGCCTTGACTGCAGCCAGCAGATTTTTTACCGGCATAACATTCCCAGCTTCAAACCCCGTCTCATTAAAAGCTTTTGTAACGCCGGCGAGATGTATGATCCGGTCAATCCCCTGTACGGCACGGCCAAGCGCTTCCATATCACTGAAACTACCTCTGACAACCTCAACTTTACCAGAACACTCTACCTCCATACTTTCGGAACGACAAAAAACTTTTACCCGCGTACCTTCCACTCCAAGGTAATTAAGCAGCCGAGTTCCTATAAAACCGTTCGAACCGGTCACCAATATTGTTTCACCCATATTCCTCCATTAAGCTTAGAACTTGTTCGTAAATAAATCCAGTGTGACCTGAAGGAAATAACAACAGTAATTTTAGCAACTATTTTTCCCCGCAATAACGTTTTTCTGATCGGATAAAACCAAGTCAGTAAATATGGTCAAACTCAAAGTATTTACTAACAAACTCTTAATCATCAGGGCATACTCGCTGCTGATTACACATGAACCATACCAACAGAAAAAAACAGAACTGTGTTTTGTCAAAAAAAACAATAAATTTGATACATTAAAATTTAAGTGGTTTTATTCTCACTGAAAACCGACCATCAAACGAACAATCCCGGCTTTTTTTACAGCCAAGGATAAATTTGCATTCTTGTGGAAAAAACAAAAGACCTATTTAAAAAATGCGTTGAGTTTACCATTGCCGACGAAGTAAAGGCTCAAGGCATGTATCCATTTTTTCATCCGATCGATGAGAGCGAAGGTCCAATAGTAACCTTTGCTGGACGCAAGCTCGTTATGGCTGGATCAAACAACTATCTTGGTCTGACTGCAGATCCTAGAGTAAAAGCAGCTTCGATTAAGGCTATCAACAAGTACGGTACAAGCTGTAGCGGCTCCCGCTACATGACAGGCACCGTTAATTTGCATATTGAGCTTGAAGAAAAATTAGCTGATTTTTTTCAAAAAGAACGCTGCCTTCTTTTCAGCACTGGTTACCAGACCGGACAGGGCATTATCCCTACACTGGTTCAACGTGGTGAATATATTGTAGCAGACCGTGACAACCACGCGAGTCTAGTCGCTGCATCTATAATGGCTCAGGGAGCAGGGGCAAATCTGGTGCGCTACAACCACAACAATATGGAAGACCTGGAGCGCGTACTCGAGAAAATTCCGGAAAATGCCGCTCGACTGATTGTTTCTGATGGAGTCTTTTCAGTTTCTGGAGAAATCGTCAATCTTACAGACCTTGTAAAACTGGCAAAAAAATATAACGCACGCACTCTTATTGACGATGCTCATGCGGTTGGTATAATCGGCAAAGGAGGACGAGGTACCCCGTCTGAGTTTGACTTAGTCAATGAGGTTGACCTTATCATGGGCACCTTTTCGAAAACATTTGCGTCACTTGGCGGATATGTAGTAGGCGACCGTACAGTTATTAACTACATCAAGCACAGCGCAGCATCACTTATATTCAGCGCCTCACCAACCCCGGCCAGCGTAGCAGCGGTAATTGCGTCTCTCGAAATAATCCGCAGTGAACCTGAGCTTACGGAGCGACTTATATCCAATACCGACTACGTGCGCCAAGGCCTTCTCAAAGCCGGTTTTACATTAATGCCATCTCGCACAGCAATTGTTACCGTACTGATCAGTGATCAGATGAAAACTCTTCTGTTCTGGAAAAAATTATTCGACGCGGGTGTTTACGTAAACGCATTCATCCGTCCCGGAGTCATGCCAGGACATGAGGCACTCCGTACCAGTTTTATGGCAACCCATCAGCGCAACCACCTTGACAAAGTTATTGCTGAATTCTCTACAATAGGCAAAGAACTTGGCGTTATCTGAGTCGATTTCAAACAATTTGGTATGTTTCTTAATCTCGGCACATTTTTCAGCTATCCTTAGAAGAAAATCGAGCTGTGTTGTTACTCCCAATTTTATCGGACATGAGTCCGATAAAATTTACCCCATGGAATTAGAATAAACGCAATGAGGTCAGGAGATAGGAACCGGCCTGTGTTTCAGTATAATGGATGTGCGCTTGACAAAAGGAAAACCTTTACTTTGCCAAATGCTTTTGATCGGCAAAAATATACAAGTAAGGTAGGTTATATCTTTTCTCTCCTATAGTATCAACAAGAACCACCGAAAGAAGAGTTGTATGAAACTGCAATCTATTGTAATTGCTTTACTGATTGTGCTAAATGAAGTCAACAATTAATCATCTTCCCTATTTATTTCCGAAATTGAATTTTGAATATCAGTCAAAGCCTGATCGAACGTTATCGGGTCATTAGGATTTTCAGACATATATTTGCCATAAAGTTCAGCTGAAAGTTTCAGCCTGTCTATTTCTGCGGCATTATTTACTGACGCATCAAAAAAACCGGCGCCAAAACCTAACCGAAAAGCCTCACTGATCAGTGAGGTTATATGATTACCGTTAACCTGTATATCCCCATCATCCAGTATCCATTTACCTACATTTTTTACAAGGGAGTCGAATAGTTGACGCATATTCCCCTCATCGGAAATATGATTTACGGATGCTTCAATCGCATCTTTCGTTATTTTCTTTTTATCCATCATTAATTGAGATAAATTTTTGAAGAAAATCGTGTAATTCTGCTACGGTTGTTTCGCATTGGAAAGTGAGCATACACAGGCCAGAACAAAACTTAAAATATTGTCAGCGACGGAAGTCCTGGTTTTCCTTGGTTATAAGCATTGAAATACTGGAAATTTGCAGATCACTGCTCCGATAATGGCGGAATAAACTTATGAGCATAGATGTAGTTCAAACATAACACCGCCACTGTTTTATTTTCCTTCCTATTTGTTGTTTATCCTTTTACAAGATAGTAACAATTGTTTCCAACGACAATCTCAAACACCTTTCTTATGCAAGTTTAAACCTGTTTACATATATTCGGGCTTTTTCCTGTCAGTTATTAATAACATAAAACACTCCATCATGAAAAAATTTCTTGCCTTTTCAGCCGCGTTTATGCTCTTATCAGCTCCTGCAATGGCAGAAATAACTCCCTACGTGAGCGCGTCAGTTGGCGTTGGGTCATTAGGAAACTCTTCAATGTCAGCTTTAGACCGTACTGTTGATGATGCTATTACCTATAAGAGAGGAACTCCTTTTTCGGGAGCTGTCGGTATAGAAAGAGAGAAGTGCAGAATCGAAGCCGCTATTGCTCATCAATCAAATGATGTCGATAAAATAAAATCAGATGCAATAAATCTGGCCTCTGTGTCCGGTTACAGTATATCAACTACGTCATACATGCTCAACGGTTATTATGATGTTGCTATTAAAAAATCAAGCATAGTGCCTTATGTCATGGCAGGTATTGGGGCTGCAAGTATAAACGCAAAATCCTCCGATCACTCATCTGGTGAAACTGGTTTCGCTTATCAAGCCGGCGTTGGTGTTGGCATCAAACCTTGTGCGTGCGGTAAAATGAGTGTTGACCTTGGGTATCGTTACTTCAAGCCATCAAAGAGTAACATCTTCAATTTCAACGATGTAACCATATCCTCAAGCAACCTCTTGCTGGGTTTTCGTTACAAGCTGTAAACCCTCAACCTGCAACTGGATTACCACAAAGCCCCGGGTCATTACAGGGGCTTTTGCTTGTAACTCCAGCTTTATGGGGGATGCGTTCAATCAATCCAGTCATTCCATCAGCAGGTCACACTTCCTGTGTGTCAGGAAGTGTTATTGTTTCACCTGTGAAGAAGGCAGAACGCACTCCCCTGACTGAATTTGCAATGTAAATCATGTCGGCCTTTTCAAGCTCCGCACGGGTAACTGTTTTTTCAAACGCAAACAGTCTGGTGCTGAGGAAGTAGCTGCGGAATATTCCACCAAGCAGCCCGCACTGAAGCGGCGGAGTAAAAAAGTGTTCGCCTTTTTGGATAAACAGAGTGCTGATAGCACCTTCAGTCACCTCACCACGCTCATTAAGAAACAGCACCTCGTCATATCCCCTTTGCACTGCAAGAGCATGGTAACGATCATACAGCTTTCGTGCTGTTGTCTTATGGTACAGCAGCAACCATGACGACTCTGTCCGGTGTGCGGCAAGGCAGAGCCGCACTACTCTGCCCGCTTGAGGCAAGGTGACCGGTTCATGCAAGGCAGTGAACTCACCACCTGCTGACAGGCTGAGCCGAACCTTGAAGCGTTGTCCAGACCGGCGCATGGTGCTTTCAAGCTGGTCAAGCACTTCTTCTGCAGATGCTCTTTTCCACAAAAAGCCAAGCGAGGCCGCCGATGCTGCCATCCGGTCAAGATGCTCCTCAAGCCACACATACCGCCCGCACCAAAGCAGGCTCTCAAACAGCTCAAACTCAGGTTGCTCCGGGCTGGCAAGAATGTTCGCTTTCAGCTGGCACTCCCGATACTCCTTTTCAGGATCGGAGTCCCATACAATACCACTGCCGGAACCATAGACGCCAACCGCTCCACAAAGTTCAACAGTACGGATTGCCACACTAAACCGCATCTCACGTTCCGGCGTTATAAAACCGATTGCTCCCGTATAGATACCTCTTGGCTCCCGTTCAAGCGAGCGGATAAGCTGCATAGCTTTAATTTTCGGTGCGCCCGTTATTGAGCCCGACGGGTAGAGTGCCCTGAACAGTTCGTACAGCCCGACCTCTTCCCTCTTTTCACCCCGTATGGTTGAAACCATCTGGTGGAGAGTCGGGTAGGTTTCAATGGCAAATAACTCCCCTGCCTGCACAGAGCCCGCTCTGCATATCCGGCCAAGATCATTGCGCAGCAAATCCACAATCATAAGATTCTCTGCCCGGTTCTTCCTGCACTGCGCAAGTTCCTCCTTCATACAGCAATCCTCGTCGGCCGTACTTCCCCTCCGAGCGGTGCCTTTCATCGGCCTGGTTTCAATACATCGGCCATGCAGCCAGAAAAAAAGCTCCGGTGAAAACGACAGCACAATGCGCTCTCCACAATTGAGCCACGCCGTGTACGACGAAGGCTGCACACTTCTCATGCGTGCAAAAAGCCCTGCTTGCGAGCCGTTGAACGAAAAACGGTACCGACCGGTAAAATTTGCCTGATAGACATTTCCGGCAGCAATCTCATTCTTGATCGCCTCAATCTTGCCGCTATACTCCTCTTCGGAGAGATTGAACAACAAGGCCGACAGGGCATGATAATAAGGAAGTCCGGCAGCTTCTGAAAAAAGGCGAGCAACTCTTCTGCCCGAAACAGAGTGAGCTCCCTGATACACCCCAAACCAGGCTAACGGTGACGGGAGGCCGCCTCGCACTTCCTCAAAAAACAGTGCCGGTTCAAAAGCCAACCCTGCCTCATAGCTCAGCCAGCCAGCAACAAAATACCCTTCATCAACTCTTTTTTCCAGCTTCCTGAACAACACCTCTACATCCAATAATGAAAAACAGGTTACTACCTCAACAGGATCGGTAAAGAGCAGCGCTCCATACTTCTCCCCCTTACAAAAGGCAGATTCAAACCAGAGCGACCCCTCCTTCGACAGCCTCTCAGCAAGCTGCTTGAAGGAGACCGGTGCGTTGCGCTCAAGCCGATACAAGGGTGATGGAGTGTTGTAAAACGGTTTCAAGCCACGATTTCAGTTGGTTGGCAGCCCAAAGCTCAATATCAGGTTCAAAACGGGTTTTCAGGCGAAGAGTAATAGCGTTACGCTCCACCGCAATATCGAGCGATTCAATGTTCTGCCGGTGTCCCCGCTCAAGGCCGTTAGCCAGGCGGAGAATGCCTGACAGCACATCCACAGCCCGCTTCTGCTTCGGCTTAAGCAGGCTGTAAGCCGTATGCTTTGCCGAAGGGGTGGATTTACGGTGAAAACGGACAACATGCCCGATAATCTCAACTTCCAATGCCGAAAACCCACGCAGTTCCCCGTTCAATATTATATACTGGCTGTGCTTGTGATGTGAAGAGACAGAAATAAAGGCGCCGATATTGTGCAGAAGTGCAGCATACTCCAGCAGTTCCCGGTAAGGCTCTTCAAGCTGGTGAAGTGGCGCCAAGCTCTCGAACAGCTGCCTCGAAAGTCGTGCAACCTGCTCAGCATGCTTCCGGTTCCAGCCGCAACGGCAGCCAAGTTCATACACACTCTCCTTTCTGATATCAAATTCAGCCTCATCATCACCTGCATCTGCCTCACCACGAGTAACCTGCTGCTGGAGATAGTGCAAGACCATCCCCTCCCGCAAGGCGTAATCAGAGAGCACAATCTCATTGAGGTTGAACAACCGGAAAATCATATCCACAAGAATCATACCCGGAACAATCAGATCAACCCTTTTTGCATCAAGGCCGGTCATGTTCCGCCTTTCAGCAGAATCAAGTGGCAGAATCGCACGGTAAAGCACCAAAAATTCCGATCGGGTAAATGAACTGTTGTTAAGCAATCCTTCTTCATAACCATGCAGGGAACGGATCATGCGCGCAATATTCTCTGCTGTGCCGGAAGAGGCTATGGCTCTGGTTACCGTAAGCCTGGAAGCCTTCTTGACGGCAGAGACCATCTCTGCGGCATAAAACTGCTCAAGAAGTTTAATGTCTTTCTTTGCAATCGGGTCCGTGGATACAAACCGTTCAAACATACGTGCCACACCAATTTTACGGCTCTCCAGTAACTGCACACTGCTCTGGTTTGCAATCACAAACTCAACAGAACCACCACCAATATCAAACAAAAGATCAAAGCCTGTGCCAAGCTTCACCGCGTGGCGTACACCATGGTAAATAAACTCAGCCTCCGCCTTGCCGGAGATAACCTTGACCTGCAGGCCAGTTTCTTCCTGAATTCTCCGCAAAAAATCGGACTGGTTTCTTGCTTCCCTGATGGCACTGGTAGCATAAGCAAGAATATTTTCGACAGCAACATGATGATGCGTAGCCAGAACAAGAAAATTCTTCAATGCAGCAATACCCGAAAGCATAGCCTCTTCATCAAGCATCTCCGTGACCATGCTCCCCTTGCCAATACAGACCATATCCTTGACGCGGTCAATCTCAACAAACCCCTTCCCCCGGCTCTTTTCAACAATAATCATGTGGAAAGAGTTAGTCCCAAGATCAATAGCAGCCACCCTCAACGGTTCACTTTTCATACAAAAAATCTCGATGTGATGGTAAAACCAATAACATGCCTGTAACACAAACAGAAACATTGCAAGTAAAACGGCTCTTCTCTGTTCAATACAGACCAAAGAACATGATTGCAACAATGATAAGAAAACATTTTGATTGAACTGCTGGATTTATGAGATGATGAATCATAGCACAACTTGCTTGATAAAAACTGCCATTAAGGATTCAATACCTCATAAATTGTTGTAGCCTCCCTGAAGTTGACGCCCAATGCTTTGAAATGCTCTTTGCCGCAATTGACTTTTTTGTTTTCGGTTTCACGACGCTTGTCTCGATCGAAGGTGCTTTTGGTTTCACGTACCAGATACAGTTTCTCTGTATCATCGACAACAACAGCCCAGTCGGGGTTGTAGTCTCCAAGCGGGGTTGAAACCTTGAACCATCGAGGAAGTTTACAGAAAAATTTAACATGGTCGTCGGCATCGAGCTTTTTTGCAACGTCTATTTCTATACCGGAATCGTAGGCTATGAAATTGTAGGGGGTTCGGTTGTCATCGCTTTGAACGGCATAGAGCCGGCTGAGATACTCTTCCATCTCCTGCATTTCAAAAAGACGCATTTCGTAATATTGACCGCTGATCGGTTCGTACTTGATTCCATCGATAATCAATTCATGTAGAGCACGGTTAATCAGTTTTGCTGTTTCTGTCATGAATGACTGCGGATTGATCGCAAAATCTTTCAGGCGCCCGGACTGTTTCAGGATTTCAACAAGTGTGCTGCGGGTAAGTTCCGTTTCACGTTGCAGAAACGAAAGGATATCCGGAAGCGGTTGCTCATTATGAACAAGATGAGTACGGCTGCTGGTGATTTTTCCACCCTCCAAACCGGACTCTTTTATTTCCAAATCTCTTCTTGTGATTTCAATCTGAAGATGTTGTATTTCTGCCATGTTTCTGATTTTACCGGCAGCACGTTCTATCAGTTGCGCGGTACTGAACTCAACTGAATATCTGGTTTTTTGACTGATTTTTTCCCACAGGGCAATGAAATCTTCATTGAGTTCAATGCGTTTGTTATAGGTGATTTTTTCCCGTGTACGACCATTCTGTACAAAGTCACGCGGCAAGAACCTCTGGATTCGCCCTACTGCCGCCTGTTCCAAGCCACTATATTTTTCCGGCAGGTTGAAACTGAAATCAACCTTTTCAGGCTGGAATGCCGGTGTTATGTCGCCATACTGATCGATAAGACCTTGTTCGGCAACACACTTCCAGATTTCAGATGATTCTTCCTGTGTCAGGTAATCTTTTCCTTTGGAATTGAGTAGTGTTGTAAAAGCAATCCGGGGAACACGGCCAAACTTGAAATTACCACTTGGATCAATGGCTGCCTCTATTTCGGACTGCAACCCTTTGGCAAAGTTTTCAAAGGTTTCGTTTGCAATGACTGTCAGACGGTTGATCTGGTCGTCATAGACACGATCGCCATCCCGATTCACCGGCAAGCGGAGCCCGCGGCCAATGGTCTGACGGCGCTCACGGTCAGTGCCCATTTCACGCAAGGTGCAAATCTGGAACACATTGGGGTTATCCCATCCTTCCTTCAAGGCTGAGTGACTGAAAATAAAACGGAGGGGAACATCCGGGGAGAGCAGGCGCTCCTTGTCTTTCATGATGAGCTCATATGTCTCGTCATCCTTTGCGGTTCCCCCGCTGGTATCGAGAAGCTCTACAATCTTTCCCTTTTTCCTGTCTGCCGAAAAGTAACCATCGTGAACTTCTTCGGCACGGTAAGGGATTAGTCCGGAATAGAGCGATTTGCTGCTGACTGCGGTATAGGCCTCTTCAAACCAACGGGCGATTTTTTCTTTACAGGGGTTTCCTTCGTCGTCGTAGGTGCGATAGCTTTTGACATGGTCGATAAAAAAAAGGGAGAGCACTTTGATACCTTTGCCATTCAGCTTCTTCTCTTTGGCAAAATGGGACTCAACAGTCTGCTCAATCTGGCTTTTTATCCGTTCATCCGTCATGCCGCCGGATTCCTGAAAGCGCTCTACAATGATGCCATTCTGAAACTCAACATATTCATTAGCCGGTTCAGCATTGATATTGGTAACAAGATACCCAGCATAATCCGTGCGGTTTGTCTGGTTTGCAAGGTTGGTGCCGTGCTTGATTTTTATCTGCTTTTCGCGGGGTCCGTTGGGGGAATCTTCAAATATTGTCACCATTGCCTGAGGGGTTTTCGCTGTTTCAGGCCAATAGCCGACAGCATTGAGCCGAACAAAGGTCTGGTTGAAGTCTTTCCCGCTTGAAGCATCAATAACCTCAATCTGTTTGACAAGGCGAAGGTCGTAAGCCCGAACGGGATCAAGCTGGTAGAGCAGATTGTACGGAGTGCGGTGAGTTGCCGAATAGCGCAGGCAGAACAGCGGATGAAGATTCCTGATAGCCTTTTGTGACTTGTCGGTATTATCCACGCTTTGCGGTTCGTCGATAATCAGAACAGGATTGGTAGCCTGTACATACTCAATCGGGCGACGTCCTGACATTCTGTCCTGTTCCTGATGGATGACGTTAAGCCGTTTTTTCTGCTCATCGGTGAGCGAAGCATACTCAACATTCTCACCGGCATCCTTCTGGAAGGCCTGAATATTGATGACCATGATCTGTACCTCATTGTTCACGGCAAACTGGCGAACCCGGCTCAGCTCTTTTGACTGGTAAACAAAGTGATCGAATGCAACGTTGTTGTAGAGCGTCCTGAAATGGTCGCGCATCAGCTTAATGGAACTAATAACCCCTTCCCGGATAGCAACCGAAGGCACCACAATGATGAACTTCTTGAATCCGTAAAGCTTGTTCAGCTCAAAAATGGTGCGCAGATATACATAGGTTTTACCTGTTCCGGTTTCCATTTCCACTGAGAAATTGGGAAATGCATAGGGTGTGCCTTCTTCCTTGATAAGGTGGGATTCCGGCACATTGTTCCGGGATTGTACGGCGTGAAGGTTTTTCAGTATCTGATCCTCTGCAAGCATCAGGTCATTACCGATACCAAGATCGTTATAAAGGGTGCCGCTTTTACCGAAATCAAGCTGAAAGCCGGAGCTGCGGGTAGGCAGACCTTCAAAAAGGTCGGTAACGCTCTTGATTGCTTCAAGCTGGTAATCGAGAGTGGAATCAAATTTCAGTTTCATTGTTTGCCCCGCTTTTTCACCGTTGCTTCTATTGCTTTCAACTTACGGTCATCTGCCAATGCCTCATCCTTAGTTTCTGTTGAAAGACGGTGCTGATGATATCGCTCATACTGTTCCAGAGCCAGAGCATCGGCAACATCCCTTGTAACCATTCCGGCATTATGCAGAATATCCCATTCGTTGAATTTCAGGAAGGCGTCAAGTTTTTCACGCCAGTCGCGCATAAATACCTGCCGGTGACGGGTTGCCTGCTCTTCGGCATAATCGAGATACATGATGACAATCCGGTTCAGACGTTCTACCTCCTCTCTGTTCAGATAATTTTTGGCAATGGTGACATCTGTTTTCCTGACCTTTTCACCTTTCCATGACGTTAAACCCATATTGTCTTTGGAGGAATCTGCCCGTTCTGCTATCAACTCCGGTGCGGTCTTGCCTGAAACGGCAAAATGGAGCTTGTTCTGAACAATCTGAAAGAATTCGAGCGTCTCTTCCGCCTTCGGGTCATAGTCGATTGCCAGCTTGTAGATATCCCGGATTTTCTGGTAGAAGCGCTTTTCACTTGCACGGATATCGCGGATTCGCGCAAGCAGTTCATTAAAGTAATCGGAGCCGATGTTTTCGCCCGACTTCAGCCGGTCATCGTCCATGGTGAACCCTTTAACCAGATACTCACTCAGTCGCTGTGTTGCCCACTTGCGGAACTGGGTACCACGATGTGAACGCACCCGGTAGCCAACAGCAATGATTACTTCAAGATTATAGATGCTGACCCGATAGGTTTTTCCGTCAGAGGCAGTTGTCAAGAAATCCTTGACAACTGAAGCTTCGTCCAGTTCTCCCTCTTTAAAAATATTTTTGAGATGTAAACTGATATTCTGCTTTGTGGTCTGAAACAGCTCTGCCATAGCAGCCTGATTCAACCAGACAGTTTCATTTTCGAGACGAACTTCAATCGTTGCATTTCCGGCACTTGTATTGTAGAGCAGAAACGATCCTCCAGCGGCTGTCACCTCTTTTTTCTTCATATCGCTATACAGTTTTAAAGAGAATCTGGTTCTGCTTGTCCTTCTGCATGTTGTGGGCTGCGAAGGTTTGTACTGCGTTGGCCTTGAGCTGGTCGTTGCCGTGGAAGGCTGAGTCGAGGCAGAGGAACTGCTGGGGGTTGAGCTCTATGACCGCGTCAATCAGCTCTCTGGTGACGCGCTCTTCAAGGCAGAGCAGAAGTGCTCCGTCGGAGACGGAAAAAAGCTTTTTTCCACTGACGGTTTTTGTTTCAATCCTGTCCGTCAGGGTAAAACCTGCTTTGAGGAGCAGTTCATAGAGCAGCTCTTCCGGTGTTGACTGTGGGTTTATATGGTCGATGTGCAGGGAGAGCTGTTCGAGGAGCTTTTCGGACGGAGTTGAGGGTTCAAGTTTCTGCCATTGGCGGAAGTTGGATTTGTCGAGCTTGAATACTTTGAAGCCACGATCCTGCTTGCCTGCATCATCAAGATCAAGTTGCCCTTCCTCTGCGGTGTTGAGCTTGTTGATGACGCGACGGATACGCTCCTTGCCAATTTCTGCCAAATTTGGCTTAAGATTGTTTTCAATAAGAAATTTATAGCACTGCCTTGACTCTACATTCTGCGAATCAACCACTTCCGGCAATTGAACCATAATGAAATGGCGATTACTTTGAATTTCTTTATTGAGATCAAGAATAGCATGAGCTGTTGATCCACTCCCTGCGAAAAAGTCAAGGACTATATCGTCACCTCCAGTGCAAAACTCAATTAATCGAGATAAAATAAAATGTGATTTTGGATTTTTAAAAACATCCCGACCCAGAAGAAATTCCACATTTTTTGTTGATCTTCTGCCATCTTCATAAATAATAGATTTCAATGCATCCTTAGCATACTCAATACGTTTTTTGGGTTTAATCAAGGTTTTCTCATCAGGTCCAAAAAGCACATCACCACTATTTATCATCTGAAATAACGTTTCAGATGGAAACCTAAATCCTTTTTCAGGAACCTTGCATACTTTTCCTGTCACAGGATGTATCACATCATAAAAATATCCACCAAATTTAGTATTTGCGATATCACCATCATGAAACACACCCTTCTCATCAACATTATCATAATGAGTAGCACGAGGTAAAAGCTTTTTATTAGCATTTATCCATAAACGCAGTTTTTCTTGAATCAGAACAGGATTATTTCCTAATTCATTTAAAAGTAAATCGTATTGTTTTTTTATCAATAACGCAGATTCACTCCTTCTCTCCCAAAATCGTTGCATAAGTCTGTTTTTTGAATAACAGACAATGTATTCATGCTCTGTATTTACTTGAGAAGGATTATTATCAGTGGCGGTTTGGAGGACAAGATTCCCAACAAAATTCTCCTCTCCGAATATCTCGTCGCACAGTTTCCGCAGATTGCTCACCTCATTATCATCAATGCTGATAATGATTACGCCATCATCCCGTAGCAGATTCCTTGCCAGATAGAGCCGGGGGTACATCATGTTGAGCCATCTGGTATGGAAGCGTCCTTCATTGGCGGTATTGGTGCTGAATTTTTTGCCTTCACCGTCAATCAGCCCTGCATATTCCAGATAGGTTTCAAGGCTTTCACTGTAGTTGTCAGGGTAGATGAACTCCTTGCCGGTGTTGTAGGGCGGGTCGATGTAGATCATTTTCACCTTGCCGTAATAACTGGTCTGCAGGAGTTTGAGCACTTCAAGGTTGTCGCCCTCAATGAAGAGGTTCTCGGTAGTGTCAAAATTCACGGACTCGTCGCGGCAGGGTTTGAGCGTTGCCAAGCTGAGTGTCTGGATCAGACGCAGAGCCTCTTTTTTACCAGGCCACTCCATGCCGTACCGTTCACGACGGGATTCAAACATGTCGCTGAAGGTGCCGAGTTCGGCCTTGAGTTTCCCGAAGTCGATGGATTCAATGAGTTCGCCTTTGTCGTCGCGGGTTTCGGTAAAGACTGTCGGGAACAGCTGTTTCAGCCGCGCACGGTTTTCTGCAGCTATATCAAGCGTGGTGCCTCTCATTTTCTGGGGTTCTATTTCTGCCATAGTCATTAAAGATGCACGGTTTGGTTCATCAATCAGCAAATAGTGATGAGTGTTTTTTCTGCTACGGTCTGCTTGAATAGTTCTTCAATAGTAAATTAAACAACGAGTGTTCTATTGCTCCTTGACCGAGAGTTTATCATCAATCGCCTGAACGGAAATTCAGATATCTGCCCTATTCATAAGGAGTTCCAGACCATGATGCAAGTTACAATGTTGTTGTGTGAGTTGCTATAGATTTTTCGAAGATACGAATTTGATAAACTCGAAAAACAGCACCAAAGCGACCACTGCAGAACATCGTACAATGGCGGGCGACATAACATGCTTATAACTCTTCCTATTGAATTATTGTATTTGATAGTGATATATTAATGTACTGTATCTCCAGAAGGAGAGCTGGAAATTTCTTTTTTGAACGAAACAACTTTTACACATCAACAGTCAATGAATGCTGTTATTTTGTACGATAGCAGAACCAAAAAGGGTTCTACTGAAGCACTTATCGATTCCATAGGTCTTAAACTTGCTGAAGCCGGGGTCTATGTGGAGAAAGCCAAATGCAAGGCCATGGCGGACTACCGTTTTGTGCAGGAGTTCGACATTGTCATCCTCGGTGCTCCTGTGTACTATTTTGTTGTATCATCACAGCTTTTGGCGGCATTGATACATGGTAATCTGAAAAAAAATCTGCGGCATAAAAAAATAGCCCTGTTTTTAACATGCGGCAGCTCTGAATCTATGGCTACGCTTCTCTATCTGCCGCAACTGAAAATGCATCTGGTACGTAATAAAATTCTTGCGGAAAAAATTATTGCAACAAGTGCACGCTTACAAAAAGATGCGATTGATGAGTTTGTCGACGATATTCTTGTTGAGTACGATAAAACCCTTCATAAAAGAGCTCTATCGAAGTCGGTACAATGGAGCGATGAGGCTATGCAATTGCTCGATTCCATTCCTCCGTTCATGCAGTCCCTGTTGAAAGGTAGAACTGAACAATACGCTCAGGAGATGGGGTATAAGGTAATTACTCTCGCAGTGTGTGATGCGGCCAAGGATGCACTGGGGCGTGAAATATAAAAAGAGCTGCGGTTTTGTCTGTTTATCCAGATAAGGAAGCTTACTGGTGTTGTGTTGTTATGCTTTATTGAGCAGTTTTAAATGGATATTGATTACTATCCAAGATAAACGTGCCGACTGATTTTTTTACACTTCAAATATTTTAGAATATTATGGCTCAAGAAAAAAAAGGCGGATTTTTTTCTGCATTCAAAAAACGTATAGAAACAGATACACCAACACCGAAAACAGCTCAAGCTCAACCGCAATTTCGTAGCGTTGCAATACCTGAAAGCATCAAATCTTCAGTGGGTCAGGAACAATCGAAGGCCGTTGCGGTTGCGAAGCCTGCTGCTGTTAGTGCGTCTTCTTCAGAACCTGTTATTGATACTGTTGCGGCCTTCACTGTTTTATGCCAAGCGATTGTTGATATTGGGGAATCACAATTGAAAATGGTTGACTTGGCCCTGAAGACACTGGCAGGTTCAATCAATAAGCTTGCTGACGTATTAAAGCCTAAATAGCGGGCTTGTTCCATGCTTAATTTGCGACACAAAACATTATCGCATTAATGAGTTTTCCATCCTGATGCGGTAATTGAGTGTGGAACATTATGGCAATAATATTTTTCAGTCTGTTAAAACTCAGGAAGTACGGCTGCTATAGCACTTCTGCCTGTCTTTTGCTATTCGTTTTATTATGCCCGGCTATTGCAAGTGTAAGGCGTTTTTTTATGCTGCCATAGTAAATAGTTTTCAGTATTTTTTTGTTTCTTGTAAAATGAGGTTTTTTGCCGGTTCAGTAGTTGCAATTCATTTTGACAACAGTCGTATTTACTGTACATCAGTTCTATTAAAAACAAGAGGCCTGCATTGGTGATGCGGGCTTCTTGAATGCGAAGTACATGAATTTCATCGAAAGAAAAATACTACACAAAATACTTGGTTGCTCCTCTGAGTTTCAATGCTTTGCATGAGGAACTCTCTACCTGTTAAAGGTGTTAGTGCAGTCCACAAGAGTTTGTTGTTACTCTCAATTATTCTGGTTTATCATGGAAGTTGTTGGCAAAAGTAATGTGCATATGGTCATTGATTCATGCTTGCATGATTCAACTACCTATTTTTCAGATCACGAAAAACTGCTCAAATGTAATCCGTATTGCAGGGACGTGACGTATTTAATGGAACTTGATATTTTTCAATGGATTTTTCAGGTTTCAGATCCCCGAAATAATCCTATAACAGCGGTATTTTTTGTTCGACAGCACGAAGAGATTATTTCTCCTTATGATAGCTATGGCCAGAAGTACGTTTCGCGGTTGAAATCAGGAACGGATTTGGATGGTAAAGGGAAACGGATCCGGTGGGAGGCTGTTCGTGAGTATCCTAAATTTGATACCACTGATACCCATACCTTTATTGGAAACGCAAGTTCCGAGATTTGCCTTCTGCATCAAAAGGATAACCGCACAGCGGTCTTTTTTGAAACTGATATTGCTCTTGATTTTGACATCTCCTTTCCGTTGAATCTTATGCCTGAGGGTATACTCAAGTTCATGACTGAGACAATCATGTCTCAGATCATGCAGAAAGCTACGGAAAGCATGCTTTGCAAGGTACAGGCAGATATTTGCTGTTGTTCTACTGAGCCTGTTGTAGTCGGGGCGAAAAAATAATTTACTGTTCGATCCTCTTTACTCCGAAATGAAGCTTCCCGCCACAAGCGGTGGGAAATTCAACCCTGAGAGATTGATAAAATCATTACTATTATTTTTTTATTATATATACCAATACCCGGTATACATATAAAGGTAGGGGGCTGTCAAGGAAAAGGTGTGCTGATTCAGTCATAACTACTTATCTTATTAACGCTTAAATACTTCTTATATGAACATTGATCGTTTTGTACTTGCCTTTGCAGGTTTTGTGGTGTTGTCAAGCGTTTTGCTCTCGGTTTATCATAACCAGAACTGGCTTTGGTTGACCGGATTTGTGGGTGCAAACCTTTTTCAGGCAGCGTTTACAGGTTTTTGCCCGCTTGCTAAAATTCTCAAGGCTACGGGTATGGAACCCGGTCATGCATTCAAGTAACTTTTTTGATAACTAAAACATCTTATTGAACTATGAAACGGTTGTTACTTTTTGCCGGTATGGGTTTGCTATTCAATCCTTCAGCAAATGCTGAAAATAAAGCTTTAGACGGGCAGGCTATTTTTGATAAAAACTGCAGTGTGTGCCATTCGATTAATCCGCCACCAAAAGCAGCGCCGCCTATCATTCCTCTTTCGTCTCATTACCATATGAAATTCCAGACAAAAAAGGAGGGTGTCAGCCGCCTTGCAGCATATCTGAAATCACCCAACAAAGATAAGGCTATTGATCCACAAGCCATAGCAAGGTTTGGTCTTATGCCTGCCCTATCACTGCCCGATCCAGAACTGAAAGCTGTTGCTGAATGGGTCTGGGATCAGTATAACCCGAATATGATGCAGGGTAGAGGTTCTGGAATGCGGAACCGATAGAAAATGAATCCCTACTGAGCAAGTGCCATGAGGAAAAAATGAAGTGACTGGGCTGTTTGCAAAAGTTGTTTTTAAGCACTGCAAGTTCAATATGTGAGTTGCAGTGCTTCTTGTGACACTACTTTGTAGTGTTTACAGTCATATCCGTTATTGCACCAGCAATTAAACATCGTCAATCCTGAGTATGTAAAACAGGAAATAAAATAATCTATTCTGATTTACAGTTTTTTTTATATTTTATACATATACGGGGTATATGTATTTGGCTATAATAAAAACGGATGGCCGTTTTCGATAACGGGTATTTAAAGAGTATCGAAGTGATAATGACTCCATAAGTGTAGAAAGGATTTTAAAATTTATATCGAAACAGTAGTACATCATGAAAACATATAAAGCATTGATTGGTTGCTGTGTAGCGGTTGTTCTGGCTTTTCCGCTACAGGCGAAAGCCGATGATGCCACAATGAAACTCTCTCTTTCAGACGCTATTACAATAGCTTTAAAAAATAATTATGCCATCAAAGCCGCCCGGAGCAGGGTCGATCAGGCTGATGCCCGGGTGGTTCAAACTCGTCAGTCATATCTGCCGAAAGTGACATTGTCAGAAAACATGGTTGTTACTAATGACCCTGGAGCGGCACTGGTTTTTAAGCTGCAGCAGAAAAGTTTGCAAAATGCTGATTTTGAAGCTTCAAAGATGACTCACCCCGATCTCATTAACGATTTTAATACTTCTCTTCAGGTAATGCAGCCGGTTTACAATGCTGATGCATCAGCTGGACGTTCTATGGCTGTTGCAGCAAAAAAAGCACAGGAGTTTATGGCTGTCAGAACAGAGGAAACAATCGAACTCCAGGTCAGCAAAGTTTATTACGGGCTCATTCTTGCCCGCAAGAATATTGATGCGGTTGAGCAGTCCATTATAACCATGCAGGGGCATAGTGCCGAAGCTGCCAAGAGTTATAATGCCGGGCTGCTGACAAAATCTGACAAGCTTTCGACTGATGTGAGGCTTGCAGAACTCCAGGAACAGAAGCTTCTTCTGCAAGACGAGATAAAAAATGCAAGGGATATTCTCAAAGTGATGCTGAACCTTGATCCCTCAGTAACTATTGTACCAACGTCCGACCTGTCTGTTGATACTGTTGTACAGGTAGAGAATGAAACAGGCTTGCCGCCAAGCAGGGCTGATCTCAAGGCTTTTGAAAAGTATAAAGATGTTGCAGTTTTTCAGGGCGAGATGGTCAGTGCATCAAGGCGACCTCGTCTGAATGCATTTTTACAGACCAATCTGCACAGCGATAATATTTTCGGTGGTGGTGCAAGCTGGCTGATCGGATTGAATATTCAGTGGAGGATTTTCGACGGTATGGCAACTGCAGGCCGTCTTCAGGAGGCAAAAGCTCAAGAACGTGAGGCGATGTACAATGTTGAGGCGGCAAAAAACAACAGTATTTCCGAGGTGAATAAATCACTCAGATCATTGAAAACCGCTAAAGCAAGAATTGCTGTTGCAGCGAAAGCACTGGAAGAGGCAAAGGTAAGCCTTGATTATATAGGTCGGCAGTACAAAACGGGTATGGCAATGACCTTTGAACTGTTAATGAGAGAGCAAGCTTTTACCTATGCGAAAATGAGGTTGAACCAGGCAGCTTATGATTATTGCGTGGCCAGAAGTGAACTTGGATACTACAGGGGTAACTGAAAGATTTTATTAATTCAGAAGGATTATGTCAATGAATGAAGGTATTGCCGGTAAACTTGCAAAGCAGTTTATCAATTCGAAGATTACTCCGTTATTAATGATAGCCTCTCTTTTGGTGGGCATTATGGCTACGTTTATGACACCGAGAGAGGAAGAGCCTCAGATTGTGGTGCCGATGGTTGATCTTTATATCCCCTATCCGGGAGCGGCACCAGCAGAAGTTGAGCTGCGTGTAGCCAAGCCGATAGAGAAAACATTGACCGAAATTCCGGGTGTGGATTATGTCTATTCCACCTCTATGCACGATGTTGCATTGGTTACCGTTCGCTATAAAGTGGGTGAGGATGCCGAGAAAAGCATGGTCAAGCTTTGGTCGACGCTTATGAAAAACATGGACAAGATGCCTCTGGGTGTTCAGTTCCCTTTGATGAAAAAGGTTTCGATCGACGATGTTCCTGTGCTGAATCTCACGTTCTGGAGTAAAACGAAAGATCCTTACCAACTTCGTCAGTGCGCGGCACAGGTTGCAGATGAACTGAAAAAAATCAGCAATATCGGTGATATTGAATTGAAGGGTGGCTTGAAACGTCAGGTAAAAATTGAACTCAATAAAGATAAACTTCAGCGGTTCAATGTTACTCCGTTACAGATTGTTCATCAGATACAGATGGCCAACAGTCAGATGACTTCTGGTGATTTCAAACAGATCAACCAAGAGATCATTGTCAGGACGGGAAAGTTTCTTGAAAACGCAAGTGATGTTTCTAACATTGTTGTTGGACTCTATGGCGCATCGCCGGTTTACCTTCACGATGTTGCCTCTGTTATAGATGGAGCTGAAGAGGTTGGTAATTACAACTTTTTCGGTTTTGCCGCAGCAGCTCCGAAAGGCTCGGCAACAGGAGAGTATCCGGCAGTAACACTGACTGTAGCAAAACGGAAAGGTGGCGATGCATCTGTGCTTGCTGACAAGGTTATGGCTAGGCTCGAAGGCCTCAAACAGACGGTCATTCCGGCGGGAATAACAGTGAGTGAAACGAGAAACTATGGTGCCACTGCATCTGAAAAGGTTTTTACCCTGCTTGAACATCTGATCATGGCTGTTGTAGCCGTGACAATTGTTGTCGGTTTTTTCCTTGGGTGGAGGGGAGCACTGGTGGTGCTGGCTTCGGTACCGATAACCTTTGCTCTTACCTTGCTTATCTATTATCTGCTCGATTACTCACTTAACAGGGTGACGCTGTTTGCTCTAATCTTTGTTACTGGTATTGTTGTAGATGATTCGATTATCATTGCCGAGAATATTCATCGCCATTTTGCAATGAAGCGGCAGCCAAAGCTTCAGGCGGCTATTACTGCCATCAGTGAGGTGGGGAATCCGACTATTCTGGCAACTTTTACGGTTATAGCGGCGGTGCTTCCCATGGTGTTTGTTTCCGGACTGATGGGACCCTACATGAGTCCAATGCCGATTGGTGCTTCACTGGCCATGATTTTTTCGCTTCTTGTTGCCCTCATTGCAACACCTTGGCTCTCTTTCCGGCTTTTGAAAGCAGAAGATGGGCATCATGAAAAGTACGATATTACCAAAACAGGCTATTACAAACTTTTCAATACTATTCTTTCGCCATTTATTGAAAGCAGCTTAAAAAGATGGTTTGCGTTCGGTATTGTAGGCCTGATGCTGATTGGCGCGATTACACTGGTACCGATGAAAGCGGTTCAAATGAAGATGCTTCCGTTCGACAACAAGAATGAGTTTCAAGTAATTCTGGATATGCCTGAAGGCACCTCGCTGGAACAGACCGCAAAGGCGGCCAAAGAGATTGCCAACTGGCTTAAAACCGTACCGGAGGTCAGCAGCTATCAGTATTATGTCGGTACCAATGCTCCAATCAATTTCAATGGCCTTGTGCGCCACTATTATTTGCGGCAGAGATCAAACATGGCTGATATCCAGGTTAACCTCATTCATAAAGGTGAACGCAAAGCACAGAGTCACGATATTGCCAGAAGAGTAAGGGCGCACGTTCAGCAGATTGCCCTGCGTTATAATGGAAATGCGAAGATTGTGGAGATTCCCCCTGGCCCTCCGGTACTTTCGACTCTTGTAGCGGAAATTTACGGTCCATCACAGACAGAACAGATTGCACTTGCAAAACAGGTAAAACAGGTTTTTGAAAAGACGCCTGGTGTTGTTGATGTGGACTGGATGGTTGAAGATGATCAGAAAGTCTATAATCTGTTAGTCAACAAAGAGCGCGCAGCATTTCGTGGAGTGAGCGCTGAACAGATTGCCCAGACCTTACGCATGTCAATTGCAGGCATGGATGTCGGTCTTTTGCATACGGACAAGGAAATTGACCCTGTAACTATTCAGGTACGGCTTCCCAAGTCTGACAGAACTACCCTCCAGAGTCTTTCCGGTATTTTTGTTCAGTCGCAAGGTATGGGTACCTTGACAACACGTCTGCGTGCCGGCGAGATGATTCCAATTTCGGAACTTGTGAAGGTTGAAGAGAAAATTGAGGAAAAGAGTATTTACCACAAGGATCTCCGTCGCGTAGTGTATGTTACTGCTGATGTTGCCGGAGCAACAGAAAGCCCTGTTTATGCCATGCTTGACATGGATAAAAAAATCCAGAAGCTCAAGGTTCCAGGCGGATATTCGGTTAATCCTATCTACACGACAAACCCGACATCCGAGAATAAACTTTCGATGAAGTGGGATGGTGAGTGGCAGATTACCTTTGAAGTTTTCAGGGATCTTGGTACAGCGTTTGCTGTTGTGCTCGTGATTATCTACCTTCTTATAATAGGGTGGTTCCAGTCTTTCAAAACCCCTCTGATTATGATGATAGCTATTCCGCTGAGTCTTATTGGGATTATTCCTGGACACCTGCTCCATGGAGCCTTTTTTACAGCTACAAGCATGATTGGCATGATTGCGCTTGCCGGCATTATGGTCAGGAACTCCGTACTACTCATTGATTTTATACAAATCCGCAGAACAGAGGGAGCGGCTCTCAAACAGGCTGTTATTGAGTCGGCAGCTGTTCGCACAAGACCTATCATTCTGACCTCGGGTGCAGTAGTGATCGGGTCAGTGGTCATGCTTTTTGATCCTATTTTCCAAGGGTTGGCAATATCGCTCATTTGGGGTAGCGTGCTTTCAACTATTCTGACTCTTGTTGTTGTACCTCTTGTTTATTATATGGCTGAAAAAAAATCTGCATAAATAGATGACTCAAGGGGGGAAGTACGTTCTATTAATAGATTCTCTCAATTCAGGTATACTGTTGTAGATTGCGATGAAGTGTGGTATTGCCATTTTTCGATTCACTTGTTTAAGTTGGAACTGTGCTTTCATGTTACTTTCGAGTTATACAGGTTTTATAACTTGTACTTTTAAACAGAAATATTGAAAAGTAACAACAACATCCAGATCAAGCCGAAAAACCATGAAAAAGGATGCTCCTCTTTTTATTGTACTGGCAGTGTGTACCTGCTCGCTTGTATTTTTTGTATTTAATCATCAGAATCAAAACCACTCACTATCAGATATCAAGGCAAAAGCTGAGCAAGGAGATGCCCAGGCACAATACAATATGGGTCTTGCATATTTAAATGGCCAAATAGTCAAGCAGGACTATGCCGAGGCCATCAAATGGCTTGAGAAGGCAGGAGTTCAGAGTTATGCTAAAGCACAACTGACCCTTGGAGAAATGTACTATACAGGCCTGGCAGGCAAAAAGGATTACCACATGGCTGCACAATGGTTTGATGAGGCGTGCGACAATGGTTCACCTGAAGGTTGCAGGATGTACCAAATGCTGAGGACTGCAGGGTATTAACGCCTAAGTAGCTGGTTATCATGTTGACGATTATTGCAGCCATAAACGAATAGCAATAATTCCCATAAAAATTGCAAATACTTTCCTTAGAAGATCACTTGAAAGATGAATCGCAAGTTGTGCGCCGGGAAAAGCACCAAGAAATATGCCGAATGCAATGATGAGTCCAAACCCGATATTTTCAGGAGCGATTTTCCCTGAACGGTAATATTCAATAACTCCCAGAAGACCTACTGGCAGGAGAAGCGCTATCAATGATGTGGCGTTGGCACTATGCTGGCTCATCCCGAACAGCAGAACCAGGGCAGGAACAATGATCAAACCGCCACCAATGCCAAGCATGCCAGAAAGAATTCCTGCGCTAATTCCGAGAATTAAAAGATAAAACAGTTGCATGAGGAGTCAGGTTATTTTTAATATGAATGCAACCGACGCTATATTTTTCTGAAAAATTACATGACACCTTTAGGCTATACAATTTTTATGACTGAATAAGCCCATAATAAAGCTTTTGCATGAAAACCTTGTTATTACACGTCGACTTTCAGGGCTTTTAGTGAGACAGATTGCATCAGAAAAGCAAAGAATAGCAAGTTAAAATATCAGATTAATAAACTTTTATTATGAGCTTCTGCCTACAATAATATGGGCATTTTAATAGCAACCATTGTTAAGTGTTTTACTATTATGAAGAGTGAAATGATTGTAACATTTGGAGAGGGAAAGAAAGTAAATGCTGAGTTTAATGGCTTTACTATTCATACCGATCAATCCCCCCATGCTGGCGGTGAAGGTTCTGCTCCTGAACCATTCAGCCTTTTTCTTGCATCTATTGGCACCTGTGCCGGCATCTTTGTACTCTCCTTCTGTCAGAACAGAGGCATAGCTACGGATGGTATCAGGATTGTTCAGTCTCACATTGCCGATGAATCTGGTCGAGGTATCAAAAAAATAGAGCTGGAGATAGAACTGCCTGCGGATTTTCCTGAAAAATATAAGGATGCAGTTATCAATGCAGCCAACCTCTGCGCAGTTAAAAAGCAGATTCAGAATCCTCCTGAATTTGCCGTCAAAGCGGTTACTCGGTAAATAATCACTGAGATAATAAGGATTTATCAATGACCCGTATGCTGATTCTTGGCGGAGGTATTGGCGGAGTTGCAGCAGCAATCGCATTCCGTAAAAAAGGCTTTGAAGTGGAGCTTGTATCTGAACGGGACTACCTTTTTGTGTATCCATTAGCAATCTGGATTCCGGTAAAAAGTGCTCAGTTCAATGATGTTGCCATACAGCTGTCGAAACTGGCTCGTAAGCATGGATTTTCGCTCACAATCGACAAAGTTATTGCTCTTGACGGTAATCATAAAACCGTCATCCTTGAAAAAGGAGGTGTTCGTAACTCTGTTGATATTGTTGTTATTGCTCTCGGAGCCTCCAAACTAAAACATGATGGTGCTGAACATACCTTTTCAATTTGCGGTAAACCGGAAGACTCCCTGATACTTAAAAAAAGAATAGAACAACTTGTTGCGCGGGGAGGCGGCAAAATTGCTTTTGGATTTGGCGGTAATCCAAAAGATCCAAGTGCTGTAAGAGGAGGGCCTGGATTTGAACTTTTTTTTAACCTGCATCATCACTTAAAAAAACTTGGTATACGCAACAACTATGAAATGACCTTTTTTGCTCCCATGGCTCAACCTGGTTCCCGGATGGGGAAAAAAGCAGTTTCAGCAATAGGGTACCTGTTTAGAGCCAATAATTTTAAGACCTGTTATGGGAAAAAAATAAGTCGCTTTGTAGCTGATGGTATTGTTTTTGAGAATGAGAGCAAACTTCAGAGTGACCTCACCATGTTTATTCCCGCCAGTGAAGGGCATGATATAATAAAGGAGTCAAATCTTCCTCAAAACAGTGCCGGTTTTATTTGTATTGATGATTATTGCCGAATTGACAATATTTCGGGATGGTATGCTGTTGGCGATGCTGCTGCTCTTGATGGCCCCGACTGGAAAGCAAAGCAGGGGCATATTGCTGAATTGATGGCAAACAATGCTGCTTTTAATGCATCAGTGGAGCATTTGGAGCAGCCGGGCAGAATGAAGGGTTATAAGGCTCATTTGAATATTCTTTGTGTTATGGATATGGGGGATGGTGCTGGATTTGTCTATAAAAACAGTTTCAAGGAGCTTTTTATTCCTATGCCGATTATTGGACATTGGTTGAAAAAAGGCTGGGGACATTACTATAAGCTGTCCAAACTTTGGTTATGAATAGTAAAAGCAAAAAAACTGGCTGGCCTATACACTTTTGTTTATTTCAGGATATGCCAAGAACAACCAGTTTCATTCCGAATGGCGTACTTGATGAGAAGGCGTTGAACATTGTTTTGTTGATAGTTGACAAACAGAAGCCCAGATGAATGTACTCACCATCTCTTTTTGTTGGTCTTCTTGAAGCTACCCACAAGAAATGGAGTGGCTGCCATTGTTGATGGTAAAACACTCGATATCAATTGGTAGTGTCTGTAGTTTCACGGGTAGTTCTTACATGTTAACGTTTGTATAGCATGGCATTGCAACAAAAATCAGAAAAAGTTTGAAAAAGTGGGCTGGAATGTCCACGATAGCTGTTGCTAAAAAAATTTCGGAAAAAGTGTTTTTCGTGAAGATTGAAAACATATAAGATGGGGTTGATGTTCATGATTGTAGAACAGTTTCGTACGGGAGGCGACAGGAATTTCGGATATCTTGTTGCCGATGAACAGACGGGTGATGCTCTTGTGATTGATGCTTCTTTCGATCCTGGCATGATTGTCCGTTTTGCAACAAAACGTGATTTGATCATCAGATTTGTTTTTTCAACACATAGTCATGACGATCATACCAATGGAAACAAGGCTATCAGGCAAATTACTGGTATTGTTCCTTTACTCTATGGTGATACCTGTCCCAAAACAGGTATCAAGGTAATTGATGACGCTCTTTTTCCCCTTGGCTCTTTTGATGCACATATTATTTATACTCCCGGCCATACAACGGACTCTTTTTGCATTCTTGTCAGTGATGCTCTGTTTACCGGTGATACTCTTTTTACCGGGAAAATCGGTGGTACTGCCACACGGGACCAAGCTTTAGATGAATATAACTCACTGCAGCACAAACTTATGAGGCTGCCTGATACAACAAGAGTTTTTCCCGGGCATGATTATGGCTTGTCACCAGTATCTTCTATCAGCAATGAACGTGTATCTAATCCTTTTCTGCTTCAACCTGACTTCAATGCTTTTTTTGCATTAAAACATAACTGGGCTGAGTATAAAAAAACACATGGTATTGCATAATACCCTTTATTTTAAAAGGGAATTTTTTGTTCTTATGTTATTTTTTTTTATAATTTAAGTCTTTAAAAAAACCCAATGGGTAACACTTTGCGTGTTTGCTTTTTTTAAATTTAGAGAATAACGGCGACGCCTTGTTATTCCATATTAAAATTTAAGCGGAATTGGTTTTTATTAATCATAAGTAACCTGATGACTATGGATCAGCTTATAAAATTACGCACTTTGCCGGTATCAGCCCTTATGCAGAAGGATTTTAATATCATCAAGGGAAGCTGTACTGTTGCCGAGGCTCTTCAAATTATGAAAAGAAGTAAGGAGAGCGGTCTGATTGTTGAACCTCGTAATGAAGATGACTGCTATGGGATTATTACTGAAAAGGATATTCTTGAAAAAGTGATTGATCCTGGTGAGGATGTACATCGTGATCCATGGAATACTCCTGTTTTTCAGATCATGAGCAAGCCGCTTATTACTGTTAATTCGAACCTCAGAATTAAGTATGCTCTCCGTATGATGAAAAGAGCCAATGTACGCCGTCTTACTGTCATGGACAATAATAAAATTTTAGGTGTTCTCAATATGTCTGATGTGCTGCATGCTGTTGAGGAACTTCCTGTTCATGATGATCATATAGCCTTGTAATAGTCGGTTCTCCTGAACTGTTTTCTTCGGTAACACCATAAAGACCATTTCAATGAATCGGGCTTGTACTACGGTTAAGCCCTTTCATTTAATCAATGAAGCTTGTTTTCAATAGCTTCATAAGGAGATATGAGCGAATGAAACCATTTGATGTTGTTGTTGTTGGGGGGGGAGGAGCTGGCCTTTATGCAGCCATGGAAGCCATGAAAACCAATCCTGCGCTGAATATAGCAGTGCTCTCTAAAGTATATCCCAACCGTTCACACACCTCTGCAGCTCAGGGTGGGGCCAACGCAGCTCTTGCCAACAAGGCAAAGGATGATACCGTTGAAATGCATATTTTCGATACCATCAAGGGTAGTGATTATCTTGCTGATCAGGACGCTGTTGATGTACTTTGCTCTGAAGCTCCCAAAATCATCCGTGAACTTGAAAATATAGGCACACCGTGGTCAAGGCTTGCAGATAATACCATTGCTCAGCGACCATTTGGAGGTGCCGGTCGTCCGAGATGCTGTTACTGTGCAGATAAAACTGGTCATACGATATTACAGACACTTTATGAACAGTGCCTGAAAAAAGGTGTGATGTTTTTTAATGAATATTTTGCCTTGAATTTATCGGTCAACGGTAGCCGGTCTCGAGGATTGATTGCTATGAATATGAAGACGGGTGCGGTTGAAGCATTTCCCGCAAAAACAGTTATTTTTGCAACAGGAGGGTATGCCAAGATGTACTGGAACCGGTCAAGCAATGCCGCAGGCAATTCTGGTGATGGTCAGGCTATTGCATACCGGGCAGGAATACCGCTGAAAGACATGGAATTTGTTCAGTTCCATCCTACCGGATTGAGAAAAAGCGGTCTGCTTGTTACCGAAGGTGCCAGAGGCGAGGGTGGATATCTGCTTAATAAGGATGGTGAGCGTTTTATGGCAAGATATGCACCTGAAAAGATGGAGCTTGGCCCAAGAGACTTGGTTTCTCGTTCACTTGAGACTGAAATTCTTCAGGGGAGAGGTTTTGACAGCCCGGCTGGCAAATATCTTCATCTTGATCTCACCCATCTCGGTGCTGATCTTATCAAATCACGGCTTCCGCAAATACGGGAGATGTCGATGAATTTTGAGGGCGTTGATCCCATTGAAGAGCCTATTCCTGTCAGACCAACGGCCCATTATTCGATGGGCGGGATTGATACAGATAAATTTGGCCGTACTGTAATGGATGGCGTTTATGCTGCCGGGGAATCGGCCTGTGTTTCAGTTCATGGAGCAAACAGGCTTGGGGGAAATTCTCTGCTTGATATTCTTGTGTTTGGCCGTATTGCCGGGCGTACCGCGGCTGAAGAGGCAGGAAAATTTGAAACCGGTACGATATCGGAACAAGAGATCAATGATCAGATGGCAGAAATCAGAAGAAACATGCAGCCTTATGGCCACGATGAACGATATGGCGAGTTGCGTGAAGAGCTTGGCCAAACTCTGGCCATCAATGCTGGTATATACAGGGAAGCTTCTCTTCTGCAAAAAGGAATACAGGATGTAGCGGAACTGAGACAGCGTTTCAAGAAAGTCCGTGTCTTTGATTCCAGTGATATTTTCAATACCAACCTTATACAGGTGCTGGAGTTGAAAAATATGCTGGATCTGGCTGAAACCGTTGTAGCTGGAGCTCTTGCCAGGGAAGAGAGTCGTGGGTCGCATACCCGTACCGATTTTCCAACAAGGGATGACAAAAAATGGCACAAGCATACCATGGCCACTTTCAGTAACGGTACAGTTACCCTTGGTGAAAAACCTGTTACTATGGGACGCTATGAACTTCAGGAAAGAACTTATTAACTATTTTTTATGACGGCGTCAACAGATCTGCATCACGAGCCTAAAAGGGATGTGACCTTCCGGATATTTCGCTTTAATCCGCAGGTCGACAGTAAGCCATATTTTGACGATTATACCATTCAGATAGAAAAAGGTATTACGGTACTCCGTGCGTTAAATTACATTAAGGAGCATGTTGATGCCTCTATTAGTTTCCGTGCATTCTGTCAGGCGGGTATTTGCGGATCCTGCGGTATGCGGGTTAATGGGATATCCATGCTTGCCTGTACGACTCAGGTATGGGAGATTCTTACCAAATCAAAGGTGGAGGGCATCATCAAGGTTGAGCCGTTACGCAACCTTCCGCTTATTAAGGATCTTATTGTTGATATGGATCCGCTTGTTGGAAAGATGAAGCATTATTCGAACTGGGTTGATTCGAAAATGCCTGAAGCTGAGATGGGTAAAAAGGAATTTCTTATTTCAGAAGAGGAGTTTCTCAAGTATGACAAGGCAACCGACTGTATTCTCTGTGCGTCGTGTGTTTCAGAATGCAGTATTTTAAGGGCGAACAAGGAATATGTCTCTCCGGCTGTTCTGCTGAAGTCCTACCGTATGAATGTTGACACCAGGGATTCTATACATGACCTCCGCCTTGCGGAGCTTGTTAAGGATCATGGCGTCTGGGATTGTACACACTGTTATCGCTGTCAGGAATCCTGCGTGAAAAGTATTCCGATTATGGAAGCTATTCACGGAATACGTGAAGACGCACTTGAGAGAAGAGGAATGCAGGATACCAGTGGCGCCAAGCACGCAGAAGCGTTTATGGCTGATATTGAAAAGAAGGGCAAGCTGGTTGAGGCCACTCTTCCTATCCGTACCAATGGTGTATTCTGGACATTGCAAAACCTGTTGCCGATGGCTATAAAAATGATCATGAAGCGAAGAACACCACCTCCACCTCCTTTGGTAAAGCCATCAAAAGGAATAAAGGCATTCAGGAAGCTGTTTAGAGAGATGTCCGAACATGTAAAGCAAGATCACAAATCTCATAATAAATAATTGAGGGAACTTCCTGATGAGGCGATATGCATATTACCTGAGCTGTATAAATGAATCGATGACGAAAGAGGTTGATCGCTCAATTGACCTTTGGCAGAAGGATCTTGGAATTGAACTGGTCAAGCTGCATGAAAGTACCTGCTGCGGTGGCAGCAATCTCGACTATGTCAGTCCAAAACATTTTGCACTGGTAAATGGTCGCAATATAGCACTGGCCGAAAAGATGGGGCTTGACCTTGTTGTATCTTGCAATACCTGTTTGATGACGATTCGAACAGCAAAGAAAAAACTTGATGAATCGCCGGAGCTGAAAAAAGAAGTTAATGATCTGCTCAAAAAGGAAGGGCTTGAATATCGTGGTACTGCCGAGGTCCGGCATCTTCTCTGGATTCTTGTTGATGATGTCGGGCTGGACACTATCAGGCAGAAGGTAAAAGTGCCATTGAAAAATTACAAGATTGCACCTTTTTATGGCTGTCATATTCTCAGACCATCAACGGTTTTAGGTAAAGATAATCCTCTTGACCCAAGCTCTCTGGATCAGTTGATTGAGGCGCTTGGAGGAAAAACCATTCCTTTTAAACATAAAAATCGCTGTTGCGGATTTCATACATTGCTTGTCGCCGAGGAAGAGTCGCTCAATGTTGCGGCTGAGGCGCTTGAAGAGGCTATAAGTTTGAAAGCTGATTTTTTGGTAACGCCTTGCCCTCTCTGCCACACAGTGCTTGACGGCTATCAATCCAAGGCGCTTAAACAGGCAGGCATCATAAACTCTATTCCTGTTTTTCATTTATCTGAAATGGTTGGCCTTGCTCTTGGTTACAGTGCTAAACAACTTGGTATCAATAGGCACATTGTAAGCTGAAGATGCTTTTTGCCTATCTGATAAGGTTGAAATTGTAGGAAAATTTTAATAAAAGGGTAAAAAAACGTACCTTTGCACTTTTACATTGCTCTCAGCCGGGAGTTTCCGGACTCTCTGACGGGCAGTTTGTTTTGTTAACCCATCAAAATTATTGCATTACATGCTCAAAAATGATCTTTTTCTTCGGGCATTAAAGCGTCAGCCATGTTCCCGAACACCAATCTGGGTGATGCGGCAGGCTGGTCGTTACTTGCCGGAGTATCGGGCCGTCAGAGAAAAAACCGATTTTTTAACCCTTTGTAAAACTCCGGAACTGGCTACCGAGGTAACCATTCAACCTGTTGAGTTGATGGGTGTTGATGCTGCTATTATTTTTTCAGATATCCTCGTTGTCAATGAAGCCATGGGCATGGATGTCGAAATTATTGAGTCCAAAGGAATCAGACTTACTCCACCAATTCGTACTCAGGCCGATATTGACAAGCTTATAGTGCCTGAAATTGATGAAAAACTTGGCTATGTGCTTGATGCAATCCGTATGACCAAAAAAGAACTCGATAACAGAGTTCCCTTGATTGGCTTTACAGGTGCAGCATGGACTCTCTTTACCTATGCTGTTGAAGGTGGCGGATCGAAAAATTATGCCTATGCGAAAAAAATGATGTATCGTGAGCCGCAGATGGCGCATGCATTACTCGGCAAGATTTCAGCAGTGATCACAGCCTATGTACTGAAACAGATTGAAGCTGGAGCTGACGCTATCCAGATTTTTGACTCTTGGGCAAGTGCTCTTTCCGAGGATGATTACCGCGAATATGCTCTGCCGTATATCAAGGAAACCGTTCAGGCAATAAAGGCTACCTATCCTGATATTCCTGTTATTGTTTTCTCAAAGGATTGCAACACAATTCTTTCAGATATTGCCGATACGGGCTGCGATGCCATGGGTCTTGGCTGGGGTATTGATATTGCTAAGGCTCGCGCTGAATTGAATGACCGGGTTGCCCTGCAAGGTAATATGGATCCGACAGTGCTTTACGGTACACCTGAAAGAATCAAGGCTGAAGCTTCCAAGATTCTCAAACAGTTTGGTCATCATACTGAGCGCTCAGGTCACGTTTTTAATCTTGGTCATGGTATTCTTCCTGATGTCGATCCGGCAAATCTGAAATTGCTGGTTGAATTTGTCAAAGAAGAGAGCGCCAAATACCACTAAGAATTTGCCTTCATTATTGCTTTTTTGAGCTCCGCCGGCTGTTTAGCATACGGTGGAGCTTTTTTATTTTTTCACAGTAACATAATATTCTGGTGAGATAACTCTTGAAACTGTGAAAGCCCTGCGCTGAAACATACAGTAATTGCTTGTGCTTGCTGTTCAGAGCATCGAACGCTGTATTTTGGTTATTCGGGTGTGTAAAAAAGTTGACGATTTCATCTCTATGGTGCACCTGCCTATAGATTTGAGTTGGCATGCCATGTATTCCTGCATTCTAACTTCTCAGTTTCGCTTATTACATCAAAAGTACAATTCGAAATGGTACAAGTATTCAGGCTTACCCACGTCCCGAATACCAATTCAAAAAGGATTCAAGCAGTTTAAGCACAGATAAACCCGCATTAATAAACCGTTACATTTCAGAACAGCGATAATAAAAAGACTACCATAAAGCTTTAAACTTGTTGATGAATCGGTATTTCAAGGGATTGCTATAATGAAATTATCTCAGGCTTTTCTGTTACAGTTCGCAGGTCACTTTTGAACTTGCAGGTTCTCTCAGATTCTGTATTCTGGAGAGATCCAATTTTATAACGTCTATCTCGTTGGCGGAGTTTATGATTCCATTAACCAGCATCCAATAGATATTATGTGATTGAGTGCGATTTGTCAGCCGCAACTATTGACTATTGGATTTCAGACTTTCACTTACGGCATGTTTGAATTCTTTTGAAATCTTAAATGTCGGTACGTTTTTAGGATCGACTGTTACTTTTTCTCCCGTTCTCGGATTCCTTGCCTGCCGCAGGTTTTTGTACCTGATATTGAATGAGCCGAAACCTCTGATCTCAATACGCTTACCGGATTTCAGGGAGTCAATGATGCTTTCAAATAGACAGTCAATAACAGACTCGGTTTCGTTTTTTGTCAAGCCTGTTCTGTGGGCTATAACATTGACCAAATCAGCTTTTGTTGTTGTGTTTCCCATAGTGGTTGGTAGCTTAGGTTATTATTCTGTATTAGTTTATTTAAACCATAAATAAAGAGCAACAATTCCCAAAAGATTTAAAATGTTATTGAAGTTGAAGCAGTTTTATTGTACCTGTCAGTAGTTTATCAAGTTGTTTTTTTATGATGGTGTAAAAGGCTGGTACGAAGCTACTCTTTACCTATAATTTCCGCGATTTCCATAGCATTGAGTGACTCTTTTTCAATAAGCATGCTTGCAATGCGATGCAAAATATCGGTTTTTTCTCGAAGAATCTTTTTTGCATTGTCCATGCAAGACATAATGATATTGCGTACCTCCACATCAATTTGAAGCGCTGTTTCTTCACTATATTGCCGTATATGAGAATAGTCCTTGCCGAGAAAAACCTCCTTGTGACTATCGTCGTAGTTGATTGGGCCGAGCTTTTCGCTCATTCCCCATTGGCGCACCATTCTGCGGGCAATATCGGTAGCCTTTTCAATATCGTTTGCCGCGCCTGTGCTGCTTTCGTTAAAAATAAGTTCTTCGGCAACTCTGCCCCCTAGAGCATAGGTGATGATAGCTATGAGGTACTCTTTATTATTGGTATATCGATCTTCGAGTGGCAAGTAGGCTGTCAATCCGAGGCTCCTACCTCGTGGAATGATTGTAACCTTATGAATAGGATCCGATCCTTTGGTATAGCTGGCAACCAGTACATGACCCGCTTCATGGTACGCTGTCAACTTTTTTTGCTCATCAGAAATAATAATGCTTTTTCTTTCCGGACCCATCAGAATTTTGTCGCGAGCTTGTTCAAAATTATCAGTGGTAATAAGCTGTTGCTCATTGCGAGCAGCCAGAAGTGCGGCTTCATTGACAAGATTTGCAAGATCGGCACCCGAAAATCCAGGGGTGCTTTTTGCTTGGACACTGATATCAAAATTTTCTTCAAGAGGAGTATTTCTGGTATGGATTTTCAGAATAGCTTCACGTCCTCTGATATCGGGTTTATCAATGGTAATCTGTCTGTCAAATCGACCCGGCCTCAGCAGTGCAGTATCAAGCACATCAGGACGGTTCGTTGCTGCAATCAGAATAACATTTTCACTGGTCGTAAAACCGTCCATTTCAACAAGGAGCTGGTTCAGTGTCTGCTCCCTCTCATCATGCCCACCACCCAGTCCTGCCCCGCGGCTACGGCCTACCGCATCAATTTCATCAATAAAAATTATACATGGTGAGTTTTTCTTTGCTTGTTCAAATAAATCACGCACCCTTGCAGCTCCAACACCCACAAACATTTCAACGAAATCAGCACCTGATATTGAAAAAAATGGAACCTTGGCTTCTCCTGCAATAGCTTTTGCAAGAAGAGTTTTACCGGTACCAGGAGGGCCAAGAAGCAGCACACCTTTAGGTATTTTACCGCCGATTTTTTGAAATTTTTCGGGATTTATGAGGAATTCGACAGTTTCCTGCAGCTCTTCGACAGCTTCATCAAGCCCGGCAACATCTTTAAACGTGGTTTTTACATCAAATTCGCTAACAAGTTTTGCTCGGCTTTTGCTGAAGCTGAAAATATTTTTTGCCTGCGCTCCATTTTGATTATTGAGACGCCTGAATAAAAAGAAATATATAGCACCAAAAATAATCCAAGGGGCAAACATTACGAGAAAAGTATTCAGGTCGCCGGAACCTTTTTCTACTTTGAGCCTGATTCCCTTATCTGTGAGGAAATCCGCCTGCTCAATGCTGAATGAGGGAACTCTTATGGAAAATTGGTCACTTTTGAGTGTTGTTCTGTTGACGAGTGTCAACAGGGTTACGTTTTTGAGTTTTCCATTCAGAAGCGCTGATTTATCTTCAAATGTTTTGACAGTAACTTCCGCTACAAGCGATTTGGAAAGAAGTGACCGGTATTCGTTATAGGTAATTTCAGGGCTGTCACTGTTAGCGAAATAGCGTTGGAACATAAAAAGCATTAACAAGGCAAGCATCATAAACAGAATAATACGGGGAAACTTTCCTTGAGAATTTGCGCCTTTTTCTTGAGGCCAACCAGTGTTACGATTTTCGTCGTTTACCGGCTTGAATTTATTTCGGAAATCATTTTTTCCTGATTTCCTTTGAGGAGTTTCGGACATAAAATAGATTAGAGTTATACTATAAAGATAACTTACTACATTAAAAGTAATTAAAAGTAAAAGTGCAATGGAAAATAAAAAGTTTATTTAAATGCTGTTCAGTTATAAGCTTTGTTTCCTATTAATTTAGCTCAGAAGTTTTAGGTTAATCTTTTATTCTTGTGTCTAAAAAAACACTGATTTTTTCTTAAATTCATTGCTTTTGTGATAGTTTACTGCCAATAACTCTATAACAGTACGGCGCTCATTATGTTTGGTAAAAAGGTTAGAACCAGGTTTGCTCCTTCTCCAACGGGATATTTGCATGTAGGTGGGCTTAGAACTGCATTATATAATTACCTCTTTGCAAAGAAAATGGATGGTGACTTCATTATTAGAATTGAAGATACCGATCAAAGCAGAAAAGTAGATGGCGCACAGAAAAATCTTATCAAAACCTTAGAATGGGCTGGTATTATTCCTGATGAAAGTCCAGAACATGGTGGAAATTTTGGACCTTATGTTCAGTCTGAGCGACTTAATATTTACAAAGGATACTGTGAACAGTTGCTTGAAGAACATCACGCCTACTACTGTTTTTCAACTTCCGAGGAACTGGAGGAAAATCGGCAACTGCAGCTGAAACAGGGACTTCAGCCAAAATACAACAGGCAGTGGCTTCCTGAAGAGTTGGGTGGTTCAGTGCCGTCAAGTCTTATCAAGAAAAAACTCGAAGCGGGGGAACCCTATGTTATAAGAATGAAAGTTCCTGATTATATATCTATCTGGTTTGAAGATATTATCCGGGGGCCAGTAGAGTTTGACTCTGCCACACTTGATGATCAGGTTCTTATGAAGTCAGACGGTTTTCCTACTTATCATTTTGCGAGTGTCATTGACGACCATCTTATGGAATTTACACACATCATAAGAGGTGAGGAGTGGTTACCTTCTATGCCGAAGCATCTTCTTCTTTATGAGTTTTTTGGTTGGGAACCTCCGAAGGTTGCTCATTTGCCACTGCTGCTCAACCCTGATCGATCAAAACTCAGTAAAAGGCAGGGTGATGTAGCTGTCGAAGATTATATTCGTAAGGGATATAGCAGTGATGCTATTGTGAATTTTGTTGCCATGCTGGGCTGGAACGAAGGAGAGGGTAGTGAGCAAGAGGTATACAGCATGCGAGATCTGGTCGACAAATTTTCGCTGGAGCGGGTTGGAAAAGCGGGAGCGGTATTTAATGTCGAAAAGCTTAACTGGCTTGAAAAGCAGTATATCAAGCAACGTCCTGCTGAAAAAATTCTTGGCGTTATAAAGCCGATCCTTCTTGCAGAGCTCGAGCAGCAAGAGTCTTTGATGCCCAGGGAAATGATCACTGGGGATGAGTATCTGAAAAAAGTTATTGAGCTTATGCGGGAGCGGGTCGGGTTTGAGCATGAATTTGTAACCTTTTCACCCTACTTCTTTTTTGAGCCATCTTCCTATGATAAGGACGCCGTAAAAAAACGGTGGGCTGCTGATACCAACGATCTTCTCCATGAATTTATTGAAATACTTGATAATCTTGAACCGTTCAGTGCTGAAAATATTGAAACCCACCTTAAAGAATTTGTTGCTCCAAAAGGTTTGAAAGCTGCTGCACTGATTCATCCATTGAGAATTCTTACTTCAGGAGTAGGTTTTGGACCGAGCCTTTACCATTTGCTTGAAGCTCTTGGAAAGGAGACTGTACTCAGGCGTATCTTGAAAGGAATTGAAAAAATAAGTGTTTCTGTATAGCTATAGTAGCAAGGAATGAATCAAGGTACATTCCATATTTTTTTTCTTTTGGTTGGGGGGAAATTATTTCTATATTTTTTACCTTGTTGAAAGGACAGGTAGCTCAGTTGGTAGAGCAAAGGACTGAAAATCCTTGTGTCGGGGGTTCGATTCCCTCTCTGTCCACATTGATTAACAGTATTTGTCCTTATACTCACTCCGCTCTTAAAATTCATCTCTTCTTCATTTTCCTGCTTTGTCTGCTATTAGAGGTATTCTATATCATGCAAGGCATTTTGCAATGCTTCAGACTCTGAACATTACCAACATCCAGCATGAATATTACCACGGAATCAAAGCAAGAAGTCTGGCATGATATGCAGGAACCGGGTGCTTATGAATGGTGGTATTTCGATGCCGAAGACAGGGCACTTGGTCTTTCTTTTGTGCTGATTTGGTTTTCCGGCTTTCCATTTTCCCCTGATTACACAAATCATTATGAGAGCTGGAAACAGCGTTTAATTACTGAACCCCCTCTTTCTTCCAATTACTCAGGCTTTAGTTTCCAGCTGTATGAAAACAATGTTGAAACCGTAAATTTCATAAAGGAAGGTCATCGTGGGCTTTTCGAAAGCAACCACTCTGAAATAGGAGTACGGTTTGAAAAAAACCGGTTTATCTATAACTCATTGAAAGATGAGTACACTATTGATATTGATTTCTCTTTTCCTGCCCGCAAAAAAGAGGTTAGGGCAACATTGTTGTTCAAACCGCGCCGACGGATTGTTTACGAGAAAAAAGATGGTAACAATAACGGCAATGATTCTCTCCACCAATGGCTATTAAGCGTTCCAAAGGCCGAAGTTGACGGAAGGATTGATATTATTGATCAACGAAATAGTACCATTCGTACTATTCCTATCCAAGCAGTCGGATATCATGACCATAATCTCGGTGCTGTACCGATGCAGGAATATATTTCACGCTGGTATTGGGGCAGAGCATTTTCTGATTTTTTTGATCTCATCTATTATGTGATTTATTTCAGAAATAACGAGTATAAGCCACTTACTTTGCTGTTGCTCCATGATAACAAGAGTGAACGTGCAATCGTTTATGACGCCGTTCAATTTAGCGAAACCAATTTCAGAAAAGGTCTTTTTTCACCACTTCACAGCAGAAATCTTGATCTGAAACATGAAGAAAGCGTTATTCTACACATCCATCACGACAAGGTGCTGGACTCAGGACCATTTTACCTGAGATTTGCATCCTGTATTTCGTTGCAGATTGATGGACGGAATCTGGAGGGAATCAGGGGTATATCGGAATTTCTCGATCCGGCTCCTCTTCAGTCCAAGTTTATGAGGTTTTTTACCCGGAGCAGAATATGGCGTGAAGGAAGGTACTCTATCATGTATCAAAGTTATAACTGTTTTAAACGCTTATTTGATTGGAAAAATAAATGAAATAATATAAATTCCCAGCCTATTTTGAGGGTGCAGAAAAGTTAAATGTGAATACGTTGTTAGTGGTTATTCAAAAAGAGAATTACACTGACGAAAAAGAGTTAATGACTTATTGTTAAACCGCCAAAGTTTATTTGCTTTTTTACTTAATAACAATACTCTTAATAAGGAGATAGATTGTAATGGCACAACAAGGTAATTTCAAAAGTCCATCAAGAATGGAGACATTTGGAGATAGTGCTCCACTCTCTTCATGTGGCTCGATTTCCAGTGGCAAACCCCGAGAGGAAGGTTTGAAAGGGGTTGATTTCGATCGACGAAATTTTCTCGGAAAGTTAGTTGGGGGGATCGGTGCAGCAGTTGCCCTTTCTACCCTTTTTCCGATCTTCAAGTATCTTGTTCCGCCTGTTGCAACAGTCAAAAGTATCAAAGAGCTTGTTGTTGGAAAAGCCGAAGTGAAACCAAACAGCGGTAAAATTTACATGTTCAACAAAGATAAAGTACTTGTTGTCAACAATAATGGAAATATATCCGCTACCAGTGCCACTTGCACACATCTTGGCTGTACTGTGCATTGGGACAATAAAGCCAAGATCATCTATTGTCCATGCCATGGCGGCAAATATAAACAGAACGGCCAAAAAATTTCTGGTCCACAACCGTTACCTTTACCAACATTTAACGTAAGGGTTGACGGAGAAAATCTGATTATAACAAAAGCGTAACTTTTAATTCTTGCAAACCAACGGAGTCAGGAAATATGGCTGAAAACAAAGAGAACGTTTTGGCAGGAAATGCACCAGCCAAACCGAAACCCGCTGTTCCGAGTGCTGCAAAGCCAGCAGTTCCAGGTGCAGCCAAACCCGCTGTAGCCAAACAGGAGGCACCCAAAAGCGGTGTATATAAACCACCAGTCGAACGCCAAGACCCAAACCCTTATCGGGATTCCCGATGCAGCTTTTTAAGTACATGGTTCCAAGAACGCTTCCAGGTTCTATTACCAGTAATTGATTATATGAAGAAAAAGCAAGTCCCAAAACACAGTAAATCATTCTGGTATTATTTCGGCGGCTTTACTCTTTTCTTTTTCTTTGCATTAATTAGTACAGGTTTTTTACTTCTTCAGTATTACAAACCATCAGAGTTAGAGGCGTATTCCTCGTTTGTTTTTCTTCAGAAAGAGGTTTCTTATGGCTGGCTTGTCCGCCAGATTCATGCTTGGTCGGCCAACCTCATGATGCTGATGGTTTTTATTCACATGTTCAGTACTTTTTTCCTGAAAGCCTATCGTAAGCCTCGTGAGTTGATGTGGTTGACCGGTTCCGTGCTCTTTTTACTCTGCCTCGGTTTTGGATTTACAGGATATCTGCTTCCTTGGAATGAAATTGCCTATTTTGCTACGCAGGTTGGTACGGAAATTCCTAAAGCTCTTCCTGGTGGAACATTGTTGGTGAACATTCTTCGGGGTGGTGATGAAGTTTCTGGCGCGACACTTTCTCGCATGTTTTCGTTGCATGTTGTATTGCTCCCTGGCCTTCTTTTACTGATGCTTACCGCTCATCTGCTTCTTATTCAGGTGTTTGGTACCTCTGCCCCAATTGGCTATAAAGAGTCTGGGCGTATCAAAGGGTATGAGAAATTTTTTCCGACCTATCTTGCAAAGGATGCTATTGGCTGGTTGATTGGTTTTGCCCTCATTCTTTATCTTGCATGGGTATTTCCTATAGAGATAGGAACTCAGGCGAATCCCCTTGCTCCGGCACCTGATCATATCAAGCCGGAATGGTACTTCTGGGGTCAGTTTGAGCTCCTGAAGGATTTCAAATTTCAATACGGGGAAATTTTAGCTATTGTACTTGTTACTCTTGGCGCTATTTTCTGGGCCTGTGTTCCTTTTCTCGATCGCCGTGCTGCAAATGAAGAAAAAAGCCCTCTCTTTACCTTTATCGGGATTCTTTACCTTGCGGGCTTAATCGTCAATACCTGGCGTGTATTTACAGAAGTCACTTACTGATATTTAGCTCCAAAATGGGAGCTAAAATAACAAAAAGGCGGTCTCATCATTTAACTTATGAGATCGCCTTTTTGTTTATTAAACTCACCGTTCAGTCAGCTCCCATCTACCTGAGCATGAAAAATTTCAGCTTAGATTGGCTCCTCGCTGTGATTTTCCTTGTTTGCTCCAAACTACCGCACCCACATGAATGTACCAGAAAGATTTTGCTGGATGGTAAAATGTACGTACAATGTAGGCCGGAATGCTGATGACCGATGCGCTATAGTTGGTCACAAATGATGAAGATGTCGTCAGACACTTTCACCACCATTGCTTTTTTCTATCAACCGGTCAAGGCAGTTGCTGCAGATACATGTTGCATAATGTGCTGCAAGATAATCACGCAGCTCAGATGGCACTTTCCTTGTACTGCACCAACATGTCGTTGAAAGAGCGCAGGTAAAGGGTGTTCCACACATTGGACAAAAAAGTGTTCTTTCACTGCCGGAAGCATGATCAGCGGAATTTGTCATGGTTGCCCCTTAAATTCATAAAAAATTCAGGATCTGCACTTCATCAGGAGTTGAAAATAAAGAGCCTGCTGATTAAAAGTATTTGATCTCAATATTGACCCCAACCTCCTGACTGTCAAGGTTAAACTTTGCATCGGCAAATGAAGGTGGGCCAAAACGGCTTTTCGGATTATTTGAGCACCCTACCCCCTCTTTGGGTATTCCAAGCAAGAACGTCGTATCCAACTTGCCGTTGGTGTTTTCATCATGGTATGCACTGATAGCATAGGTTCCGTAGGGAATGCCTTCAAACACAACTTCGCATTGAGGAACACTAACCTGAACAATTTTTTTCGCGAAGGCTCTGTCGGATTTTACCGGAAACCCCGCTTTACTGTTAAACAGAAAAACTGCCAGCTTGCCATTGTTGTTTCGAAATTCAGTGAATATCGCTTTTATTGAACCCGTTGAAACAAGTGTGCCAACCTCAACAGCATTGTTCTCGGCAAATACCGTAACAGAACAGATAGCCAGCAAAAAAAAGAGAATGAGGGGTTTTATCATTACTTAAACGATCTTTTTATTAAAAACTTTGATTCCAAACAATGCAATCTAATAACAGAACTGCAAGTATCTCGCCCTCTCCGTCTGCATTTCCTCGAATGCCGCAGGGCTTGAGAAGGTAACTTGTTGTTGCTCCTTCAAGGAAAACTTCTCCCACCTGAGTTAGTCAATACCACCACCAATTGGATGTTTTTTCATCTGATCAACTGTCGTGTAGGCTATCGCTTTAAAGGTGGTAGCCTTTCTACCTGCTCCAAAATACCGAAACCCCATGAATGTACCACAAAGATTTTACCAGATGGCAAAATCGACAAATGACCTTGCTTATTTTTAACACGGGATTATCGTCAAAGTCAAAAATCAACGCATCTCCTCGTTTGTGGTAAAATGCTCCAACGATGCAGGCTGGGCTGATGACTTATGCGAATCGGAGAACTGCCTTCGGCGGGAATATTTAGACACGAATTATGACTGCTCATCATTTTGTCCAGTATTGGATTTTTCAGTCTCTAATAACATCTCAGGTTTGCGGACTTTTAGCGAGCTTTAACAGAATAAAGACGGTTTTCGATGAGACAAAAAATGGTCTCACAAGATTTCTGATCTATATGACAGGGCAAAAACGAAATCGAAAAAACGTTTCAAAATACCGCCACAAAACAAAAAATTATTTCAAGACTTAATTGACCTAAAACTGATAAATTCAAGATATTCCTATGATGTTAGGCACTTAATCATGCATTCAAACAAGACAGCAAAGACATGTAGCATAAACATAATCGAAAAACTGTAGATAATGTCGAGTGGTTTAAATCATTGAAAAAAGAAGCAGCTCTTCTCAATGAAGCTGCGTATAAATGCTATAAAAAATACCTGCAAAAGCACCAAATTTTGTATGGTAAGCGATTGAAAAATTATGATATAGCCTTAAAAAACTTTCTGACTTAACACATCCCATGCTGCAGCAAAACGAAAGACTAATTATCAAAAAACACATTGAGCTCTATTTTATAACAACTTTATGCCTTGCTGCCGTTCTTATAGAACCTTTGGCATATTTTTCATTTCTAAAGCCAGACACTGAAGGTGCAGCTTCATGGTTCCAACGAAGTGGCGCAATAACATCAATATTTTCTTATTTCGCACAATTCAGAATTAGCGTTTTTGCAGAATCAATCAAAGGATCAACATTCGCAGAAACTTGGTGGCTATATAACATTTTTGGCAAAAAAGCATCGCTCATTAGCTGGATTGTAGCTATAATAGGCCTATGGGGGGCTTTCGTTTGGGGATATGGCGATTTAATTATAAAATAATCACTTAAATAGCATTAATCATGCCGGATTAAACGTCCCGCTTCTCGCCCATCCTCGCAGCCTTTCCCAATACAGGAAAAGCTGACACAAAGAATAATAGGGAAAAAAACTGATTATCCCTTTCTACAATTGCCGGTCTTGCTATGTGTTCTGTGTTGAATTAGAGCTAAGTAACCTTTCGTGTTGGGGCCGCTTACCGGAAAGCATTATTTAAAAGGGATTTGCGGTGTATTTTTGATACGATTAAAGAAAGACCTGTTTAATCGTATCAAAAAATTCTCATAAATCATTTTTGAGTAATAAGTTCTGGCAAAAATTACCAACACAAAAGGTTACTTAGCTCGAAAATTAAGATCTGGAATTTCAGAAATCCTTCACATCAATAAGCAATTCGGTTTAAAGCCCTTTTGGTCGTATTCCCCACCGCTGGCGGCGTGAACGAAAGTGCAATAAATCTTAAATACTCCACTGCTTTCGGCGGGGTTCTTTATTGCTAAAGCTTTTTTCTCAAACTCCAACTTTACGTTGGAAACCGTACTCTATCGCCCCGCTTAGAGCGAAAATGGCACATGGGCAGCGCTTTTGCAGCTCAATTTTCTTGTAATTCCGAGTAATCATCACTCTCTTTGTTTTTCCGTGAGATATTTCCAGTATTTCATGGGCATATTCGATTTCTGGAGGCGGGGGTTGGTACGGTCAGGTATTGCAATGGTTTTGAAAAATGTCTGCCATAAGGCTTGTATCTGTTTTTCATCGTCGGAAATGGCCGGAGTGGTGAATTGCTCTATTGCGCCGAACCGGAGAAAACCGTTTTCCCAACAGGCGGCAGTGCGGCGTTTAACATCGTAGAGAAACCAGTGTTCCGCCCTGAGCCGTTTGCTGAAGTGGTAAGCAAGGGGCTGGATAATGTTGCAATCAGGCTCCATTTTTGCAAGGTAGGTGCCATCGCTCAGTTTTTCGAACCGAAGAAGCCCTTTCATACGATGCAACTCCCTACCTGCTTTTTTGGAAATAGTCACAATATCGTTCACTGCGGTATGGGTGAGGTAACCATTTATCTTGTCGCCATGCTTGAATGCCAATGAGATATAGCGAAACAGGGCTGTCGCCATACCCTCTTTTTCAGCAAGCATGAAATAATAGAGTGTTTGCGCTGCATCGGGCACATGCTGCCGTAAACGCAAAAAAAGGGCTTCAGCCCGGGTAATATCTGTACCAATAAAATATCCCTCTTCAAAAAACGTATCCTCACGTACTGAAAGAATAACCTGTTCCAGATCACTTTTCTCTTCAAGAATCCACTCAATAGCTGACAGAAGACCATCAGTACTGCCATCGTAAAGGTAGCGATTCACTGCATTATACATAAAGACCCGGCAGTAAAAGTTGCCGCGGAAATGCAGCTTCACTGCTCTCTCCATGCAGAAGCTGATGGCGGATAAAGGCGGGTTGTCGGTCACTTTGTTCAAAAGGCCTGCCGGAACAGATGATAAAATATTTTGCGCGCTTCAACACCACCCCGATTTTTTTTAAACCGTCGGAAGTAATAACTGAAAATCGGCGGGCGGCAACAATCCGTTTAGCAGACGTAACGCCAATGCCTGGAACTCGCAACAGTGTATTATAGTCGGCACGATTGATGTCGACCGGAAAAAATTCTGGATGGCGCAGTGCCCATGCGGTTTTGGGGTCAAACGATTCATCAAGGTGTGGGTCATCGTCCGACAGTATCTCTTCAGCAGAAAAGCCGTAAAACCGCAGGAGCCAATCGGCCTGATACAGTCGGTGTTCCCGAAGAAGCGGAGGTGTAGAAAGTGCAGGAAGACGACTGTCATTGTTAACCGGCACGTAGGCAGAGTAATAGACCCGTTTGAGGTTCATTTTGTTGTAGAGACCCTGTGATAATCGCAAAATCTGCAAGTCATTTTCCGGACTTGCCCCTATAATCATCTGGGTACTCTGACCAGCCGGAGCAAAACGGGGTGCACGGCGACTTGTTTTGCGCTCAACAAGACTGGTATGAATCTCCCTGCCAATAAGCGCCATAGGTTCCAGAATAGCTTGTTTGTGCTTCTGGGGTGCAAGTCGCTGGAGTGAAACCTGAGACGGCAGTTCAATATTCACGCTGATGCGATCGGCATAAAGACCGGACTTACGAACCAGTTCACTGCTGCAGCCGGGAATTATCTTCATATGCAGATAACCGCCGAACTTCTCTTCAATACGGAGTGTTTCGGCAACTCTGACCATGCGTTCCATCGTATAATCGGGACTCGTCATAACGGCTGAGCTCAAAAAAAGCCCTTCAATGTAGTTGCGGCGGTAAAACTCCAGAGTGAGATCAACTACTTCTCGAACAGTAAACGATGCACGTGAAACCGGGTTTGACGAGCGATTCACACAGTAAGCACAATCATAGCGGCAATCGTTGGAAAGCAGGATTTTCAAGAGTGAGATACACCTGCCATCATCCGACCAAGAGTGGCAGATACCACTCTGTGAAGTATTACCGGTACCGCATGCAGCGCCCTCTCGTTTGCTCCCGCTTGAAGCGCACGATGCGTCATAACGCGCTGCACCGGAAAGAATCTGTAATTTCTCAAAAGTCTTCATGAAAAGAAATATAGTGAAGAAAGAACGAAAGAGTACGCACAAGCGTAATTGCATAGCTGAAAGGTAAAAAACAACATCACAAAACCACTCAACTGTTGATATCTTCCGGAAGCAGGCAAGCATCCTTTATACTGTCAGTATTTCAGTTAAAATATGGAAGTGGTTATGCAACTGATGGGGTATTTATTCGAACAGGAGGGATGGAACAGAAAAAAGACTTTTTAAACTCAAAAGCAAACGGTCAAATAATGCGAGTGGAAAATGCAAGACTGAATGTTATCAAAAGAGTCGGCGTAGCGGGATTTGAACCCACGACCCCTTCCACCCCAAGGAAGTACGCTACCAGGCTGCGCTATACGCCGATACATGAAATTATTTGTTAATTATAAAAAAATCCGATGATTAATAGAATCTTTTTTTCATGCTTCACCTCTCTTTCTTCCCATTCCGATAAGTAATTCGGTCTCGTAACCGCACCAATACTGAATTGTATCCACATTTCTATTATCAATCAACAGCAATTTGTGGATTGATACAATCGAACTACAAATCCCTTTATTTATCAGAAGTTAACTAATAACTTATTATAAAATATTAAGTTAAATCCAAATCTTTTTCAGAGGACAATATTGTTATGGCGTAGTCTATACGCAAACCAAAACAACATATCGACAAGTTATCAACATTCGGCTAACATTAATCAAGCTCTTGCTGTCCAGTAAATCGATGCTTCATATATCCTATAATCGGCGGCATAATCGAAATGGCAATAATGGCAAGGATGAGCAGTTTAAAGTTTTGTTGTACAAATGGAAGCTGGCCAAAAAAATAGCCGCTGTATGTAAACAGTCCAACCCAAAGGATGGCACCGGTAATATTGAAGAAAATAAACCTGCTGTATGTCATGGCACCTATACCGGCAACAAATGGAGCAAAAGTCCTGATGATAGGAATGAAACGGGCAATGATAATGGTTTTCCCCCCATATTTAGAAAAAAAATCGTTGGCACTTATAAGATGTTGGGGATTGAAAAAACGTGATTTTTTATAGTTAAAAACTTTCGGCCCTACCTTATGACCAATCCTATAATTGAGCGTATCACCAAACACCGCTGCGATAAAAAAAAACAGAAAAAGAAGGTGAGGATTCAGCAATGTATCCGGAATAGCGGCAAGGGATCCAGCGGCAAAAAGCAGAGAATCGCCTGGCAGAAAAGGAGTGACTACAAGACCAGTTTCACAAAAAATTATGAGAAAAAGAATACCGTAAAACCAGAGCCCATAGTGTGCAATAAGAAACTTGAGATGTTGATCAACATGGATGATAAAATCAATGAGAACACCAACCGTATCGGACAGAGAATAATCCATTGTCATTTTCTCTTAAAGTACTTTATATAATCACCACAATAGTTTTCAAAAAAGCTGCTGTAATGTAGTCATTGAAGCAAAGAGTAGCAACCGCCCTCCTGAGGCTCTCGAGTTAAGGGAAAGCTGAAGAAAAGTTATTATTGTTATATATTAGAGTTTGTATTCGATAACAACTCAATACGATTCCATGAGTTATTTAGCGACAGAACGCTGCAAGCTTTACTACGAAGACACGGCGGAGTCTGATCCTTCACAAACAGGCTTACCTGCAGTACTCTTTGTTAACGGCTGGGCAATTTCCTCCCGTTACTGGAAACCACTGGTTGACGCACTGTCGCCAAACTACCGATGCATTACCTATGACCAGAGCGGTACAGGGAAAACTGTAATCAAGGGATATAAACCCACTTTTACTATTCAGGGTTTTACCGATGAAGCCTCAATGCTCATTGAGCATTTAGGACTGCAGAACTCCAGAAATCTGCATATTGTCGGTCATTCCATGGGTGGAATGGTTGCAACAGAAATCAGCCTTCGATACAGTACATCACTTGTTTCGACCACCATTATTGCCTGTGGTATTTTTGAAGAGACTGCTTTTACATCAATAGGGCTTTTCTTGCTGGGTGGCCTGATTGATGTATCCATGAATTTCCGTAACATTTTCCTGGTTGAACCACTAAAAAGTCTGTTTATCAAACGTGCGGCAGCAAAAGATATAAGCCAGGAATATCGCGATATTATTATTAACGACTTCACTCAGTCCGATAAAGATGCCACCAATGCTGTCGGGAAGTTTTCCATTGATCCTGAAGCTTTGAGAACTTATAACCGTCATGTGATTGAGATATCTTCGCCGGTTCTCTGTTGTGTAGGAATGGCCGATCATACCATTCCACCGGAAGGTACCATCACGCTCTATGAAAAGCGTAAAGCCGAAACTGCAGCACCTACCAGACTGGCAAAATTCAACGACCTTGGCCATTTGCTGATGCTTGAGAACACGACGATATTTGCAGCCGAGCTGAAAAAACATTTTGAATTTGCGGAACAATTTTATAAAAAAAGACAATAGGATTGTTTTGACAGATAAAAATTCCATGATTTCCAGCAAAGATTTCCTATATCCGGAACACATGGAAAAACCTTAAGATTAACCGTTACTGTGAGTAAAAGATTTACGAAAAAACAACTTATTCTATTATCCTCCTTCATTGCCATAGTACTGACAATATCAACGGTATCGGTAGCAGGCACTTTTCTTGGTCTGCCGAGCCTTGAGGAACTTGAAAATCCCAATCCTGAACTTGCTTCTCGCGTTTATTCAGAAGATGGTGTGCTCATGCACAGGTTTTTTCTGAAAAATCGCACATTCATTCCTTTGAAATCCATACCGTTTTCGGCACGTAATGCGCTTATTGCTACTGAGGACATTGCTTTTTACAATCACTGGGGGGTTGATCTCAGACGTCTGGTTTTAGCAATGGGTGAAAATATCATCAAGGGGCGTACCCGCTGGCACGGAGCAAGTACTATCACCCAACAGCTCGCCAAGAACCTTTACCTTACTCAGGAACGAACGATAAGCAGAAAATTCAAGGAATTCATTACTGCTGTAGAGCTGGAAAAAACCTATACGAAAGATGAAATCCTTGCACTCTACTTCAACACCGTTTATTTCGGCTCTGGAGCTTACGGTATTGAAGCGGCCGCCAATACTTATTTCGGTAAATCCGCCTATCTTTTGACACTTCCGGAAAGTGCCACGCTTATTGCAACCCTCAAAAACCCTACCGCCTACAATCCGGCAAAAGATCCGGTTAATACTATCAGAAGAAGAAATCTTATTATCTCTCTGATGGAAAAAGAAAAAAAAATCACACCCAAACAGGCATCCATTGCCAGAAGAACTCCTCTCGTGCTGCACTATACTCCGGTCAACCATCAAGGTCTTGCGCCCTATTTTACCGAGTATATCAGGCAAATCGTCAAACCCACATCAATGCTTGGGAACATAGACCTTTTTCGTGACGGCCTGTCCATACAGACAACTCTCGACAGCCGTATGCAAAACTATGCCCATCAAGCAGTAGCAGAACATCTTGCTACTCTGCAGGCAGCATTCGACCGTTCATGGAGATGGCCTGAGGGACTGAAAAATCAGATTATTATGGAAAGCGAGCGGTTTAAACTGCTCAAAGAAGATGGGTTTTCCGATCAGCAGGCTATGGCAAAACTCAAAGCTGATGCTGCATGGCTTAACGAGCTTCTGCAATCCAAAACCAGAATACAGGTAGCTCTGGTAGCCATTGATCCCTCAAACGGTCATGTAAAAGCATGGATTGGAGGAAACAGCTTCTCACCGGATGATTATAAATATCAGTTTGACCATGTATGGCAGGCAAAACGGCAACCAGGTTCGACCTTTAAACCTTTTGTCTATACTGCAGCTATCGATAAAGGCTTGCCGGCAAATTTCATGGTGCTCAATCAGCCACTTGAACTTAAAAACGGTAATGGCGGCATATGGTCACCAAGAAATTCCGATGGCTCATCGGGCGGAATGACCTCACTCCGAACAGCATTAAGCCAGTCACTGAACCAAGTAACCGTCAGGCTTGCCTATGAGCACCTGACAATACCGGAAATCATAAGTTATGCAAGAAAGATGGGCATTACCTCACCTATGCCTTCAAACCTTTCTATTGCTTTGGGAACAGCAGAAGTCTCTCCACTTGAACTCGCTGGAGCTTTTTCCACTTTTGCCAATAACGGCATCTGGACCGAGCCGGTTTCGCTCCTCAAAGTCGAAAACAAGCATAACCGTATTATATCGGAAAACACTCCTAATCGTCGTTTTGCAATTGACCCAACAACCAACTTCATAATGGTTTCAATGCTGAAGGATGTCATTAACAAAGGCACCGGTGCTGCTGTGCGCGCCCGTTATGGCTTTGATTTTGAAGCAGCAGGAAAAACGGGTACGACTCAAAGTATGCGAGATGCTTGGTTTGCCGGATTTACTCCCCAGCTTGTTGCTGTTGTCTGGACAGGCTTTGATGATGAACGTATCAAATTTACATCAATGGAGTACGGTCAGGGTGCCCGTGCCGCCCTGCCTATATGGGCAGGATTTATGAAACGCTGCTACAAGGATCCTGCGCTCAAGCTTGAAAACCGGTATTTCCATATACCAGAAACAGTTATTGCCGTGCCGATTTCTAATCAGACCAATACTCCATCGGAGCTTCTTGGCAATGACGTCTATATTGAATACTACACTCCAAAAGGTTTTCAATATTATCAGTCACATCAGCAACAACCATCCAGCGAAACCAGTTCCCCTGCTGCTGAGGGAAATCGCGGAGTTGAAGAAATCAGTAACGGAGCAACCACTCCTAAAAAAACTGTACCGGCACCACCCACGAAACAGGAGACAGTATTATGATCTCCCCACTCATTTAATAAACAACCGTTTTCTTATGCAATCGGTATTAGTACTTGATTTCGGATCGCAATACACTCAGTTGATTGCCCGTCGTATTCGGGAATTAGGTATTTATTCTGAAATTCTGCCTTACAACACCACTTCCGAAATCATAAAGGAACACAGGCCCAAAGCAATTATCCTTTCCGGAGGCCCTACAAGCGTCTATGACGAATCTGCTATGATGCCTCATAAAAGCATTTTTTCACTGGGTATTCCGGTACTCGGTATCTGCTATGGCCTGCAGGTCATAGCAAAACATTTCGATGGAGAGGTTGCCAGCTCTTTAAAGCAGGAGTTCGGGCGAACCAAAATTCAGATTAAGCGGGAAGAAATGGATGAAAGCATGCTTTTCCGCAATATTCCCGATTCCGATGTATGGATGAGCCACGGTGATAAAGTGGTACGGCTACCTGAAGGATTCAGGGTTACAGCAAGTAGCGCGAACTCTGAAACATGTGCTTTTGAAAGCTCGGGAAATAAAAGTGCCATGAAAATCTACGCCCTGCAATTTCATCCTGAAGTGCAACATACCCTTTATGGCAAGCAGCTTCTCTCCAATTTCCTGATAGATATTGCTGGCATCAAACCAGACTGGTCATCGAAAAGCTTTATTGAGCATCAGCTTGATGATATTCGCCATAAGGCAGGTAAAGAGACGGTCATCTGCGGTATCAGCGGCGGTGTTGACTCAACAGTTGCGGCTGTACTGGTGAGTAAAGCCATTGGCAAGCAGCTGCATTGCGTTTTTGTTGATAACGGCCTGCTGAGAAAACATGAAGCTGAAAAGGTGATGAGCTTTCTTAAACCGCTCGGCCTCAAAGTAACCCTTGCCGATGCATCAGATCTTTTTCTGAAACGATTAAAGGGTATTGCCTCCCCTGAAAAAAAACGCAAAATCATCGGCAAAACCTTCATTCAGATTTTTGAAGAGCATATCCATGATGAAAAATTTCTGGTGCAGGGAACCCTTTACCCTGATGTAATAGAAAGTGTAAGTGTCAAAGGCCCTTCGGAAACAATCAAATCACACCACAATGTAGGTGGACTGCCGAAACGCATGAAGCTGAAACTTATCGAACCACTGCGGGAACTGTTCAAAGATGAAGTCCGTTCCGTAGGGCGCGAACTCGGTCTCAATGAGGAGATTCTGATGCGGCACCCATTTCCAGGCCCCGGCCTTGCTGTAAGAGTACTGGGATCAGTGAGTAGAGAACGGCTCAACATACTCCGGGAAGCCGACGACATCTATATAGAAGAACTTAAATCAAGCAGTCTTTACCAACAGGTATGGCAAGCATTCTCAGTTCTGCTGCCAGTACAATCGGTCGGCGTCATGGGCGACAAACGTACATACGAAAATGTGCTGGCACTCAGGGCGGTTGAATCATCAGATGGAATGACTGCCGACTGGGCCCCGTTACCACATGATTTTCTTGCCCGTGTCTCAAACCGTATCATCAACGAGGTACGAGGCATCAATAGAGTGGCTTATGACATCTCCTCAAAACCACCAGCCACCATAGAGTGGGAGTAATGCTGGTTTATTAGCTTATTATTCTATCTATTATTAGAGTTATTATTTAACTTCAAGAACTCATAAAAACAGTGGTTTTTTGATGGGGACGTGAGCCCGTAAAACGGGGCCACTTGGTTGTGGAAAAATGATTAAAATCAACCAAGGAGGTTACACGCATGAAAACCAAGCGTTACAGTACAGAACAGATCATCAGCATACTAAAAGAAGCCG